>Ga0315915_1005857_pt1 | contig 15204 bp, 10 predicted proteins | sample MpolbnodulesMG_FD_207738 | JGI IMG/M metagenome (GOLD analysis project Ga0315915, IMG submission 207738) | Medicago polymorpha root nodule microbial communities from Los Angeles, California, United States - branched nodules | ecosystem: Host-associated > Plants > Roots > Nodule | place: USA... | reverse complement strand
GATCCTTCGAAAATTCATATGGAATATTCTGCATTGTGTCCATTATAAATCGGTATTAGGAAGAGCTTCAGTGTGAATGCCAGTGAATGCCAAGCACAGTGAATGGGATGAAAACTTCACATAACAAATAATACACCCAAATAAACTTAAAACAAAAAATATTTGAGAAGGAAAGTTAAAATTGCAATACTGTTCAATAAAAACATTTAAGGGAAGGAAATTGTGATAACAATAACAATTGGTACTTCTTGGAGAAATACAGCATTGTAATTGCATAGAACAGAAGTCAATGTGTTATGTCATAGCAGTAGAAAAGGTGTCGAACTTAGTGAGATGTAGAAGCTTGCTTAGGTAGAAGTTTAGAAGTTCGCCAAGCAGCATCTTCACTAGGTATTGAAATATCACTCCAACATGCATTGAAGTGCAAATACAAGAATAATTCAAATCTACCAAGATTGACTCATTAATTAGGATCGAATTATGGATGGAATTTTCATTGGGATCATCTTATACTTGTAATCTATGCATCTGAAATGCTTTAATCCATGCTTACCATCCTCCATACATAAAAGTAGAAATATTGTTTGGATAAAAATTAATATAATCCAACAACATCAGTTTCTCAAGCAAGTGAAACACTACACAAGTTACTTAAAGATGAGGGCGGAGAGATAAAAAAACATTATTTGGGAGGTCAATTGAGAATCACAAGAGGGAACAACTCACCAGAATACGTGGACGTTCAACATTGAACGTTTTCATTATTTTAACAAAATATGGAAAAGAGGAGGTAAATGATTGGGCTATCTCTTTCTCATCATGTGGTGATAACTTTGACAGTGAAGCTCCACTGAGAATATCATGGCCATCTGCCTTCCCACTTCTATTCAGGTTGGCTGCCTCTGTGAGGAATTGAACAGTTCAATCATGAGTTTTAAATAAAAGGACAAGCTTTGCATAAATATGGATTTGAATGCAAAATACTCTTTCCTAGACAAGTATCAGTTTGCTATGGAAGATCAAATGAGTTTTAATACATATTTTTGAGACCCAGAATGAAATCAAAGGCAATGGTGTGTTGTAAATAGTGTATATTTGTAATTATTTCTAACAATTGTATTCCTTTAATTAATCAAGCCATTAGCTTTAGAAGAGCCTATTTAAACAAATTAGTTCTTGTACCCTATTCACAACGATGAAATATATCGAGATTGTTTGTTATATTCATGAAGTCATCAAGATCGTTTTCCATCTCCTCTTGATTACCAGTGATTTCAGCAACAGCGTCACTACGAGACTTCGGAACCAAAGGAAACCCTTCAGCAACCATTAACCAGACTTTATCTCGCTGTTTTGGTCCTCCTAGACAGTTCTGCAAGGCCATATGCCCCATCTCACTACTGATCTCTCCTTTTAACTCTACAGGTTCCTGGTTAAATTGGAAACGCATGATCTGCTGAGGCCAATCTACCCACACGCAGAGACAAGTTTCTTAGAAATAAAATTTTGGGTTGAACCACTATCCTCCAATAAGAGAATGCGAACTCCTAGTTCTCTCCCTCTTAGTTTAATTGTCTGAACCTTGCAATTCCTTTCCACTAATCCGGCAGATAGGACTAATTTATTGCAAACCAAAAACAACAGAAGCAAGAAATTAAAGACAAACCGGGAATTACAAATGGAACGTGAGTATTTATTGATGATAAAAAAGACACGCTGAAGGGATAAACCCCTACTACCCAAATAGCAATGCTCTACAAAGAGAAAACACGCAATTCTTTGGCCAAGCAAAACAATGATTCTTCCATGATACCCTCTATCTCTCCACAACTCCCACCTCATATAACTAAATCCCCTACTAATTCTCACTTTCTCTCCTTGCCACCTCTCATTCTCTCTTTTATAATTTCTTTTCGCCTAAACTCTCCATATTTTGGGCTTATTCCCTTTGTCACTCAGGCCCATGTCATCTGCTAAGGTTAAGGCCCTATCAAAAAGTATGTTATTTTTAAATAAAAACAAGTGACATAACAAAGTTATAAGCTAATACATCATATATGAACCTCAAAATAATTCATGATTCAAGTCATAAATCAAATGACAAAAGATAAGTGGTTGGTTACGCAAAGTTGACAAAAAAAGTAGTTCGCTACTCCAAGTTTAGGTAGAGTGTGATTCATTTGAATGAATTGGAATTTATCATAGTGAATCAGGTTTCAGTATGAGGTGCATGTCCAAGTAGAAAAACACTAGAGGTTCATATTGACTGGGTTCAGTTTAGTATAGAGTTGTGATATGACTCGCATGTATCGCAAGATACTGATAACCATGCTTATGACCAATATAAAAACAGGAAAACAAACTAGTTTGGACAAAGTTCATAGCAAAGCATGTGCAGCACAAAAAAGCATGACATCAGAAAGTTATAGTTACTAAATAATTTAGAATCTATGAAGCACGGACACTCCTCGGATTAGGTGTGTCCCGGTGTCGGACACGTGTCGTGTCCGACACCGACACTTGTAATTACAATGAATTTTGTGATTTTTTCAATTATTAACTGTCCGGTGTCCGTGTCCGTATCCGTGTTTCAAAGTTTAGAATTAATGTAGTAAAAGTAAATGAAAAAGAAATATTTTAACCTGAGTTTTCCTTGTTACAAGCCACCCAATCAATTGCTCTCTCGCCAGAAGTAGCTGTTGTTGCTTGTCTTCCCCGCTTCTTACTCCGGCCAGGCGTAACTTCATTAACAGGCTTCTTGGTCTTTTGGCCGATTGTTTGGGAGGGAACCGCTATAGTGACTACATCAGAAAGTTATAGTTACTAACTAATTTAGAATTAATATAGTAAAAGATAAGTGGAAAAGAAAAAAATATTTTAACCTGAGTGTTGCTTGTTATAAGCCACCCGGTCAAGTGCTCTCCAACAACAATTAGCTGATGTCGATGATCTTCTCCTCTTGCTCCTTTTGCTGGTTGGTTGGTAGGGAAACTGTATAGCTGTGGTCTTAGTGACTGTACCAGCTATGAACTGCTCAGGGGAATCAGATTTAACACCAGCATTAAAAGTCTTTTCATTGGTAGTTTCAACAGGTACAGCTAGTGGTGTTCCTATATTGTTGAGATCCTGAAATTTCTCATATAAACCACATTCAACACCACCATTAGAAGCAGTATTGACTTCTTCAATAGAATTGTTTGTTTCCTTTGCTTTGCTACCCCCTAGTTCAGTTTGAGTATGGCCGCATTTTCCGACAAAATAAGAAGCTTCTTTCTCACAGAAGCTTTCTCCATCAAAGATCAAAACATCAAAGTGTGATTCACCATTGTAATTAAAGACAAGGAAATCATTATCTTTCAAAGAGTGATCGTTCACGAATCGCTGCCAACCGTCCACGAAGTAAACAGTATCGTCTCTAGTTATGAGCCCTATTTTCCATGCAACACCACCGGGACCTTTAAGGGTCACATTTTCTGGCAATTTCTTATTTAAATTGTCTGAAAATGTTTTAGGAAGTGCCTGCAATAAGTATAAATTTCAATTTGAGATTAAAAAACAACATGGAGCTGAAGAATCTAAGAGAGATATTGGTCGATTAATATATCTACCTAAAAGCTAAACATAATTACTTGCTTGAAAAACAGCCATTAATCATCTTGATAACATGATTTACATAGATAATGTTTGCAGAGCAAGGAAAAGAATAATAAACCAAGAAAAACTACACTAAAGTCTCTCCATTCACTTCCTTTTCTTTTCCTTAAGGCCACAAAAGCATGGACAGTGCTTAAATGTAGATGCATGGTTCCTCTATTGCAATGCAAATTCAAAACAAAGTGACTCAGCGTATCCATTATTCCGAAAGAAGAAGAAAATAAACAAATCTACAACCAATGTCACAGTTCCCATTATTTAAAAACAAGCATATCTATATGTATAAAATATAATAATCATGGTTAAAAAAGAAAACCTTAGCAGCGTATCAAATAATAATAAAAAAAATATTAAAAAAACTGAAAACTTTCTTCAAAAGAACTAAGTGCAGTTAAAGGAATTGTAAAAAGGGCAGCCCGGATCACTGAAGATTCTTCATATGCAGGGTCTGGGAAGGGGTCCCACCATATTGGTGTTTTGAAACGTAGCTTTACCCTGTTTTTTACACAAGAGGTTGTTCCCAAAACTTGAACCTATGACCTTTCAGTCACGTGAAAACAAATTTACCGTTGCGCCAAGGCTCCCCCTTAGTTAAAGGAATTGTAAAAAGATAAAAAAAAAAATTAAAGGAAAAGGAAAGTGAAAAAAAGCATGCACTCAACACCCAAATAACAATTTAGAAAGGTTTCATTTTTATTTTTTCAATCATTTACAACATGAAAGGAAAGAATGGTGTGAAAGAAAAAAGGAGTACTAACAAGTTGTTGCTTAAAATCTTTGGGAAGAAGTTGAGTGAAATGGATGAACTGAAAATGGGTCCAGTAAATGTCTTCCTCCCATGATTTTTCAGGCGAACTGCATTCAGCACTGCCATTAGAAGGAGTACTGACTTCTTCAACAGAATTATTGGAGCTTTTTCCCTTGTTACACCCTTGTTCAGTATGAGCTTGTCCACATTTTCCAACAAAATAAGAAGCTGCCTTCTCACAGAAACTATCTCCATGAAAGATTAAAACTTCGAAGAGTGATTCCCCATTGTACTTAAAGACAAGGAAATCATTCTCTTTCAAAGAGTGATATTTCACGAATCTTTGCCATCCATTCGTGAAGTAAATAGTATCATCTCTAGCTGTCAGCCCAACATTCCACACAACTCCACTAGGACCTTTAAGGGTCACATTGTCTGGCAACTTCTTCTTTAAATTGTCTGAAAATGTTTTGGGAAGGGCCTGCAATAAATTTACAGATTTCCAGTTGAGACTAAGAAACATTGAGTTGAAGAATCTAAGAGATGTTGGTAGATTAATATATCTAGTTATCTACATAAGAGCTAAACATAAGTATTTTCTTGAGAAACGGCCAGTAATCATCTCAAGTACATGACTAAATAGATAATGTTTGCAGAACAAGGAAAAGAATAATAAACCAAGAAAACCTACGCTACAATCTCCTTTTTCACTTCCTTTTCTTTTCATTTTTTGCCCTGTTGTGAATTCAAACCACTCGTCGTTAAAACCAACAAGAACAGTGGAACAAATATCAATGGCAACCAAACTAAATAGTCCAAGCAAATAACGATTCAACACAATCAAACCAAAGACAACAATATAAAGAGCGTAGAGAGACAAACACCATGATTGTTTACCCAGTTAGGCCCAAATTGACCTACGTTTAGAGGAGAGAGCCGCTCTCTGATTCACTATCAACGAGTCATTACAAAGATACAAAAGAGTTACAAAAAATTAGCCTCTAATGTTCAACATGTACAGACCCTAATTCCTACCTTTTCTCTTTCTCTCAAGAGAGTTTCAAAATTGACCAAGAAATATCCCCAATTGATCACCAAGAGAAATCCCTAATTTCTCTCATTTCCTCTCTGAACCCCTGACTTCATAATCACTCAAGAAAACAAAGAGAGAAAACAAAGATTTGAGCCTCGCGCATGAACAGACTCCCAGAGCAAGATTTCACTCTCCCCCCTGTGCCTTGTGTTTTAGACAAAATCGTCACAGATAGATTTTAAGGCATAAACAACAAGCCACAAAAGTTTGATGCTGTTGGGTTTAAAGTGTGAGTGGTTAAGTCACACATAGCCTATGAACGAGTAAAATATATAAGCAATGTGACCCATATACCTCATGCCTTAAGGTTTTGGGTAGAGATGTGGTGTCGCCTCTCGTGGTCATGGAATATTTGCACCCGTTGTTTCTCCCGCACCCCCCAAAATCCCCAACAGATTCTATTGCAATGTGATACGGATTGAACTAACTCCGCCTCAAAATCATGGCTCAAAGAAGATAATTGTCCAATCCTATATAAAACTGGGTTTATGACTTCCAACGTGGCACAATGCAAGCAAGTTGGTTCATGAAGGGAAAAAAACAGATCTACAACTAATGTCATAGTTCCCAGGTCATAATTGAATAACATTAACAGCATACCCAGAAATCAAAAGCTCAAAACTTTGTTCAAAAAAACAAATTGCAGTTAAAGGAATTGTAAAAATATACAAATTTAAAAAGTGGGCAAGTCAAAATAATGAAGAAAAACGAATTGAAGTTCATGTACTCACAAGTTGTTGTTGAAAATCAGTGGAGGTTTGAAGAAATTGGATGAAATGGATGAACTGAAAATGGGTCCAGTAAATCTCTTTCTCCCAGGATTTGCTGCTTCCACCTGCTCCTCCCATTTTCGAACGCAAGACTGTGAAATTGTTGAAAAGTGCGAGCTGTTCTGGTCGAGAAGAGAAAAGGTACAGGCTTTAAGCCTCAACAGTTCACGAGGAAGATAAATGGTACCAAAACTGAAAATATGTAAGTGAATTGGGTCCGAAAAAACTTTCCGAGAGTTACGACAGATCTCAAGATTTAAAGAGCGCCAGACATAAAAAAAGATGTACAACAATACACTAGAAAGAGTGATGTGATAGATGTTTTTTTTTTTTACATAAGCACGTATAAATAAAATAATTATTAAAATAATGAATATAAGATAATTAAATGTTGTTTGTTTTTGTGTTTAATATTTGTTAGCTGTGTGTTCAACCGAAATCTAATATTTGGAGCTTATGAAATTTCACGAACATTGGAACGTGAGAGATAATGCATCACCGCTAAACAAAACAGGTACTAAATCAATTAGAATATCATCCTCATGACACTTTTAATTTTTAGAGATTATTGAATTACAATTTGCAACCCATTTTTGAAAGGAAAAAAAAAAAAACTTTGTTCCAAGTCAACCAAAGACTCCAAATTACGGTCGTCTAAACAAGAAAAAAGGTTCTCTTGAAACGCTTATCCAAGTCAAACTCTCGTGCATAAATATGTGGAACACCTTCGTCATGTTTTACATCTTGAAAACCAAAAAAAATTATGGCGGATTATAAATTATATGAGAAAGGACAAGAGAAGAAGAGATTGTTACTAGACTCCATATCCGTTGAGTTAAAAACACAAGGCATATCATGAATGGTCGACATTATTCCTTTTCTAACCAAAACATCATTTGTTGCTTTAGTTGTTAGTATCCATTCAAGTAATCTCCAAACCATAATGTTGGCTTTAGATGGAACATCAATCTTACACACCTTTTCCAAAACCTCTATCAAAATTGGATTACTAGATTGGACATTTACAAGTGAGACCAATTGTTTATAACAATAACTAACTGAGAGAACCTCTCAGCATTGTTCAACTATCAAATTCATTAATCACTGTCTTTTAAATTTAGTCCAACACGACAAACAATTGCTTCCAATTTATGGACAACTTCTTATTCCCATGCAAACAACGACCTCCTCCACTGTCAACTCCACACCCACTTAACACTAACCCAACTACCCATAGTTGCCACTTTTAATATGACACCAGCAGCCTCCAAAAACACCCTCCCATCAACACAGCTGCAACCAAAAAGGAGCCACAGACAGTGCAACCCGCACACAGACCAACCACAAGGAAACAAGGTGAACCGCCCCACTGTCTACAACACCAAACAATGGACTGTAGCAGGATACAATCTCGTGGATTCCACGACCATTCATAGAACATACAGGGAGGCATATGGAACCTGTACATAGTCCACCGCCACGACCACACTTTTATCTCCTCCACCACTTCTTCAATAGACTCAACACTGTCATTGAAAATTCTGAGTTAATCAAAGTCAGACACTCTCTAATTGACAATTGTCTACTTTTCCAAGTAGACAACATTTTCATCAATGACGACACATACAATAGGCTTCCAAGTATCAACTCTCCTTAGATTGGCACCCATCAAAATACCGAACAACTTAATAGGAAATTGATCAATATAACAATGTAAAAAATCGAAAGGCCACCATCAAAAAAATCATCGTTAATATTCAAACCAAAAATATTACTTTTTGCAAAGTTGCCTTCAAACCCGAAATCAATGCAAAGATTCTCGTAACAGATTTAAGACACCATAAATTCTCTCAATTCCCTTCACAAATCAAAAAAGTATCATCCGCAAATCGTAAAATAGGAAAAGATCAATGGAGTTATTCATGAAACACCTCTTCAAAGAGCTGATTTCCACCATTTTTGCTACCAAACTTGTCAATCCTTTGATCCTTCCTCTAATGAGATCTCACTACCCAAGGTGTTTACAAAGTATTTTCCAACCCAAGAACATTAGCCTCTAAAATTCCTAAAGGTCTCCTCCTTTGGTTTGACAAGATTACACACACACAAAAAAAAGTCGTTGCCCTTTATACACCTCAGAAATAAAAAAAAGAAAAAAAAACAGACACTTGCATTGCACTTTGCACCTCGCGCAGCCCATGCGGCCAACACAGTTTGTACTCTATTGGCCTCTACACAGCTACCAGAAGCAGGACCTTCCTGAAACATGTTATTGTTGCGCCTAGCGCAACAGTCCATGCGCCTAGCACAACAGTCCATGCGTCCAACACACACAACAGTAGCCGAAAAGAGTTTTTTTTCTTCATATCCATCATGAGATTTCAAGGCATGTTTCAACATGATTATTTTCCTTAATTTTCAACTAGACAACACCAGAATGCTACTTGCATGACTCTCCATTGATGATCATACTCACAAAAATAGATCCCTTTAAATGATATATTTCCTTCGTTGGTTCTATCGACCTCTAACATAATTGTCCCTTGTACGAAAGTATTTTGAAAGTTTCATTTAAAAAGTGTTCATAGTTTTTTTTTTTTATAATAAGAGGGATAGGTTAACAAACTAAACGGATGAAAACACTCTTACAATCCATCGCCAAAAGAGCATGAAGGAAATTACAATCAGAATTAACATAAACTAGAAAGAAAGAAGTATCAAATCTTTTTTCCTAATAAATCTGCACAGGTGTTGGTCTCTCTGAAACAATGTTGAATGGTGGCGGTACAATCCGGAAGATTAAAGAGATTAAGAACCTTTTCCAAGAAAGGTTTCATAACAAGGTAGAATCTGTCTCAAAAATGACATGATCAAAATGGAGATTACGAGCGATACGCATGACATGAACTGAACTTCACGTCTCAAAACCTCGTGAATTACTGAACTACGGTTACAGTAGTAGAAACCTCGAATAAAGACTATCACGGTTGGAGAAGACGTATATGTCATAGATGCCAGTGGCAAGTTTCTTATACCAGGAGGCATTGATCCTCATACCCATCTAGAGATGGAGTTTATGAACATTGGCAAGTTTGTGTTTTCCATTGATGTAATGTATATTGCTTAGACTGTATAAAAAAACATAAAAACACTTTTCTAAGATTCTCTTTCATCCATAACAGTCATTAAAATCGTATCAATTCTTTTCTGTAAAAAAAAAATAAAAAATCGTATCACTTCTCAAAAGCTACTATAATTTTTTTTTCATTATAATCATATGTTTTTAAGAGTTTTGATTATCTTTAAAAACTAAATAAAAAGATAAAAAGCCTAAGAAAGTAATATACTAATATTTTTAAGAAAATGATTTTTCATTAAATAATCCTAAACAAATATGCTCAATAACAGTGTTGTTATGCATATGACACTTGTGGTATAATTGCATTTCTTATTGCCATCGAGAACGAAAAGAACTAACGAGAAAGAGATCAATTGAAATTCGGAGTATTTTATTTTTTATGAATCAGATATCTATCAGTATCACCATGGGTGAAGGTAGGTCCTTTAAATACCTTTATTATGTGAGAATCATATATTCTAAGATCCTTATGATGTGTTATTTTTCTAGAATTGCATTTCTTCTATGTGAAAACTATCATGTGTTGGAATACTAAAAGCTAGTCTTTCAATGAGGGAGTACTAGCCCATCTTTTCCAACCTCAGCGATTTGAACACGAAATTCACACTCTTGTATTAGTTCGAAAATGCAGACATCTCCAACCTTTATGCTATTGTCGCGAACAAAATCCATCCATCCTCCACATAGACTGTGACTTGTATGTATTTTAGTTTTAGTGACAGAATTAACAAGCCAGTGTTCTCCCTTCAAATTATGAAGAAAAATCTTTGTACCACTGTTTGGAAGATGCGCCATCGAAAATTGATAGGGTATATTCTGCATTATATCAAATTATAAATCAGTATTAGCAACAGCTTGAGTGTTAATGCCAAGCACAGTGAATAGGAAAAAAACTTTGCATAAGAAATGATACGACCAATAAACTTCAAATAGGAAACATTTGAGGAGAAGGGACGGTAAAATTGCAATATCGTTCAATACAAAATTTTAAGGGAAGGAAACAATGATAACAATAACAATTGGTACTTCTTGGAGAAATACAGCATTGTAATTGCACAGAACTGAAGACAATTGGTATATTAAAAATCACAAAAGGGAACAACTCACAATAGTACGAGAACCACTGACATTGAATGCTTTAATTATTTTAACAAAATATGGAAATTGGGAGGAGAATGATTGGGCTATCTTTTCCTCAACATATGCTGTTGACTTTGACAGTGAAGCTCCACTGAGAATACAATGGTCGTCTTCCTTCCCACTTCTATGCGGGCTGGCTGCTTCTGAGGAATTGAACAGTTCAATCATGAGTTACAAATAAAAGGATAAGCTCTGTTGTGAATATATGGATTTGAATGCAAAATACTTTTTCCTAAACAAGTATCAGTTTGCTAGTGTAGATCATATGAGTTATAATGCATATTTTTTAGAACCAGAATGAAATCAAATGCAGTGGTGTGCTTGGGCTATATTGGTGATATTATGGTTACCAGAGATTACTTGACTGAGAGACAGTTTAATAGGGCCATTAAGGGAAAGGCCAAAATGGAGGGAAGTAGTTTTATTGATGGCAGACCATGACGGAAAGCCAAAAATCCCCATAGGTGCCGCCATATCCACCACAAAACACCATGGTTATGCCATCCTTCACAAATAGGTCATGGCGGTTGTTAAAAAACCCACCACCGCAATCCACCATGGCCAATATTTGATAACACTCGAGATAAGAGTGCTTAGTTGGCAAGTTAGCTAGAGATAGGGAGAGAAATACACATGGGAGAGAGGAATATATATAGAGAGGTAGTGAAAAATTGATTTATTTGAACTAGGCCGATATGTCATTTTTAAGTAAAAGCATGTGACATAACAACAAAACTATAAGCCGATACATCATGTAAGAACATCAAAATAATACATGATTCAAGTCATAAACCAAATGAAAAAAGAAAAGTGGTTGGTTATACAAAGTTAACAAAAAAAAATGGTTAGCTACTTTAAATTTAGCTAGTGATTCAATATGAATATAAATCAGAATTTATCATAGTCAAAATAGATACACACTAGAGATTCGTATTGACTGGGTTCCATTTAGTATCGAATCAAGATATAAGTCGCATGTATCATGAGATACTGATTAACTATGATAGGATCATTATTATAAAATAGGGGGGAAATAGTTTGGACAATGAACACGGAGCTATCTTCTTAAGCTTTTACAAACTTCATAGCAAAGCATGTGCAGCACACAAACCATGACATCAGAAACTTACAGTTACTAACTAATTTAGAATTAATATCGTAAAAGTTAATGGAAAAGAAAGAAATATTTTGACCTGAGTGTTGCTTGTTACAAGTCACCCAATCATGTGCTCTCTCACCCCACTTAGCAGCTTTCCGTGATCTTCTTCCCCTCTTGGTTCTTTTGCCGGTTGGTTGGAAGGGAGACTGAATAGCTGTGGTCTTAGGGACTGCATCAGCCGTGAACTGCTCAGGGGAATCACCAGCATTAAAAGTCTTTTGGTTGATAGTTTCAAAAAGTACAGCTGATGGAGTTCCAATATTGGTAAGATGCTGGAATCCCTCATATATACCAAATTCAACATCACCATTAGAAGCAGTATTGACTTCTTCAACATAATTGTTTGTTTCCGATGCATTGCTACCCCCTTGTTCTGTTTGAGCATGGCCGCGTTTTTCAATAAAATAAGAAGCTTCTTTCTCACAGAAGCTTTCTCCATCAAAGATTAAAACCTCAAAGTGTGATTCACCATTGTACTTACAGACAAGGAAATCATTAACTTTCAAAGAGTGATCATTCATGAATCGTTGCCAACCATCCACGAAGTAAACAGTGCCATCTCTAGTTGTCAGCCTTATATTCCATGTAACTCCACTAGGACCTTTAAGGGTAACATTTTCTGGCAACTTCTTATTTAAATTATCTGAAAATGTTTTAGGAAGTGCCTGCAATAAAAGTATAAATTTCCATAAGAAACATTAAGCTGAAGTGCCTAAGAGGGATGTTTGTGGATTAATGTATATACCGAAAAGCTAAACATAATTATTTGCTTGAGAAACAGTCATTAATCATCTCAAGTACATGATTAACATAGATAGTGTTTGCCCAACAAGGAAAAGAATAATAAACCAAGAAAAACTACACTAAAATCTCCTTATCCATTTCCTTTTCTTTTTCTTATAGCCACAAACTCATATGAAGTGTCTCAAAAGCAAATCTAGAAAGAAAAAAGAAGAAAAAAATAGATCTACAACTAATGTTGCAGTTCCCATTATTTAAAAACAACAATAAATATGTATAAAATATAATAATCATTACCAAAAAAAACAACTTTAACAGCGTATCCAATAATCAAAAGCTCATTATTAAAAAAAAAAATCACCAAAAGCTCAAAACTTTCTTCAAAAGAACTAAATGCATTTAAAGGAATTAAAAACAGATAAAAATTTAAAACGTGGGCATAGTAAAAAAATAGAAAAATGACGGTGAAAAACAGCATGCACTCAACACCCAAATATGAACACTTTAGAAAGATTTAGTTTTTATTTTTCATTCATGTGGAACATGGAACGAAAGAAAAAGATGTAAAGGTTAAAAGGATGAAAGAAATACTAACAAGTTGTTGTCCAAAATTGGTGCGAAGCAATAGGGTGAAATGTATGAATTTGAAATAGCTCCAGTAAATGTCTTCCTCCCATAATTTTTCAGGTGAACTGTATTCAACACCACCACTAGAAGGACTATGAGCTTGTCCGCATTTTTGAACAAAATATGGCGCTGCCTTCTCACATAAACTATTTCCATTAAAGATTAAAACCTCAAAGTGTGATTCACCATTGTACTTAAATACAAGGAAATCATTTTCCTTCAAGGAGTGGTCTTTCACGAATTGTTGCCAACCATTCGTGAAGTAAATAGTATCACCTCTAGTTGTAAGCCCTATATTCCACACAATTCCGCTAGGACCTTTAATGGTCACATTTTCTGGCAACTTCTTCTTTAAATTGTCTGAAAATGTTTTCGGAAGTGCCTGCAACAAAAGTATAAATGTCCATTTAAGACTAATAAACATTGAGCTGATGAATCTAAGAGATTTTGGTAGATTAATATATCCACCTAAGAGCTAAACATAATTATTTTCTTGAGAAACAATGAAAAGAATAATAAACAAAGAAAACCTACTCTAGATAATGCTTTTTCACTTGAGAAACAAACATTAAACATTCCAAGTACATGATTTGCATAGATAACGTTTGCAGAACAAGGAAAAGAATAATAAACCAAGAAAACCTACACTACAGTCTCCTTTTACACACCCTAAGACTCTGTTTGCCAGTTTGTTTTTCTTAGTAACACAAAATTCCCTCAAATTGGGGGAAAATTGTATTGAATGAGAGTTTAGATAAATTCTTCAAATCTAATTTATGTTGTTATAATACTTTCAAAATTTTCTACAAAAAAAAAATAAATTTACTTTCAAAATATTCATTTATCACTCTCTCAAAAAACCTAAACAAATTCTCTGTTTTTCCCACTACTCTCCTCCCCTTAAACCCTATTTTCCCCTACCCTCCAAACTCACAAACAGAGCCTAATCCAAATTGTGAAAATATGCAGACTCAAAACATAAAAGCTATCATAAAAAATAAAAAATAATGAAAAGCTGAAAACTTTGTTCAAGAGAATTAAGTGCAGTTAAATGAATTGTAAAAAGATAGAAAATTTAAAAGATGGGCAAGTCAAAAATTGAAAGTGCATGTACTTACAAGTTGATAGTGAAAATGGGTGATGTTCAGAAAAAGGGTGAAATGGATGAACTGGAAATGGGTCCAATAAATGGCTTCCTCCCATGATTTGATGCTTCCACCACAGTTTTGTGTTCCTTCCATGAATGAGAGAATGAAATGGTTCAAAGGTTTTGGTATTATCGAGAGAAACTGCGGAAGACAAATGGTACAGGCTTTAAGCAGTTCACAAGAAACGGCAGTCAAACGGTACGAAATGTTTGAATGGCTCACCCTAATTCTATCACTTTTATTTTTTTGGGTGTTGCTAACGATTGTCATTATGGCAATGGTTAAGGAAGTCATAAGTATCAAGTTTGTGGCAATGGTTAGCATTTTTTTTTTTTAAATATCTTAAAAATTATCCTCTATTTTCAAAAGTTAACCTATTTTTCTTTTTTTATTTACGGAAACCCTTTGCGATCTTATGTTTGATATTACTGTTTATTATTACTCGTTTTGAAACATTTTATATTATTGTTAGGGAAGGGGATTAAAAATGCTCAAACTTAGAATTTAGAGAGTGAAAAACTTGAGATCGTTGCATTCAATGTTTACGTATATTTTAGGGTTAGTTTTATGCGCTTTTATACTTCCTTTTGTGATTAGTTTTATTGCGTATTCATTTTTCTAGTTTTTTTTGTCGTAGAGGTGAACGTAGTAAACTCGTTCATGTAGGCTTACCTAAAATTTTAATTTTTAAACGTACGTAAACTTTAATAACATAAGTATCTGTGAATTCAATTCATAAACTAATTTCATGCTTGTGTATGTAAACTTAGAGTTTACATAAAACACAAATTTCGAAACATACATAAATTTTAATATCATAGACATACATGAAGTGAAGTTAGACCTTTAAATAACACTTGAGTACGTATGATTCACATAAGTATAACAAAATGCAGAAAAACATCCTTAAATGCATAAATTCACAAACATATGCAATATAGTATTAATGAAAGAACTTCTGGTTCAATCTTTATTCGCTTGTTAA
>Ga0315915_1005856_pt1 | contig 15206 bp, 12 predicted proteins | sample MpolbnodulesMG_FD_207738 | JGI IMG/M metagenome (GOLD analysis project Ga0315915, IMG submission 207738) | Medicago polymorpha root nodule microbial communities from Los Angeles, California, United States - branched nodules | ecosystem: Host-associated > Plants > Roots > Nodule | place: USA... | reverse complement strand
TATGCTGTCCACTCGTGTTGATTCTGTTACGACACGCATCACAAAAAGATTTCAGAAAATTGTAGGATTATGTTACCCATTGTTGCATGCTGGTACTGAAGGTATGTATGTGTCAGACTTCCTTCATTTTGATAGCAAGCTAGTTTTCAGATAAATGTCAATCCACTTCATTGTTTTCTTCATGTTTATATTTACTTGCAGGCTTCCAATTCGCATACCAGATGTTATACCTATTGGATGCTACTGGGTACTACTCTCTAGCGCTGCACGCACTTGGGATTTATGTTTGTCGAGCTACTGGCCAAGAACTGGTAAACAATTACTGTATTCAATTTCAATATAGCTGAATCTATGACACACGTAGGTAGTTTCTATTTACTATGTTTTGCCTTTCAAATTTTGGTTCTTTGACACCCAAACTATCATAAGTTCCTGGCTGAGCATGTATTGGCGGCTGGTCAACCTTTACACTTCCAGTCAAAGTGTAGCTAGATAACTTTTGAAATGTGTCATTGTTGTTATCATTTAAAATTTCTCTTAATTAGTTGTTGAGTGCTGTTTGTGTTATTGCCTATTGGTGAATGTGAGTGAATCTGTTGTATTGGTGTATTTCTCAGATTGTGGGTGTGTTAAAGCAGTTAATTAGTGGAACTTTGTAATAAAATCTATCAACATATTAGCCTATGCTTGACAAAATGGACATTATATTATTATTTATTTGTCTTACTCAATATGTGAGACCCAAATAAATAATTGAAGCAACTTGTGAGAGTTTCTTTGCTGCTTAAGAACTTTCTAATTTACTGTTTGTTTTTCATATGATTGTCTTTTCCTTTCATGTCAAGATAGATGGATGCCTCTTCTAGAATTTCTAAGATACGAAGCCGTGAACGTGATAGACTCCGTGGTCCTCAATGGATAAAGGTTTGCATTTCTTTTATCACCATGATGAGTATATCTTTCCTTTACTTTCCCTGAATTAAGAAGAAACTAGTTGTACATTCTATTGATGATAATGTTTTCCATTTGTTCCTGCCCACTGGGGCAGGGAGAGGCTTACATCAACACGGTTAAAATTATAAACCACTGCACCTGCATTGCTAGAACTTATCTTCCGTGGGATTCAAACCTTTTATGTCGGGCTATATAGGTTAAAATGGTGTAACTTTCCTTTTGTAAATTAGCATTTGCAATCTGTTTATGCTTCACTTTATCCCCATGAATCTTTTGTGATTATATAATGTTTTTCACAATGCAGACATTGCAGGGAGCATTGCTCAGCTGTACATACACTGTACTTGACTATGCGCAAACCGGCTTGATTGCAGCAGTGTTCTTCTTTAAAGTAAGATGGCTTTTTAATATTTTTTGCTTCCTTCATTGAATACTCGCAATATGCCAAAAAATATACAAAAATTTCTGAAATCTTAGCTTAGTGCAGTTTTGCATGATATTGTGGGCTCCATTTTGAATTTTATAACTGATCAATGTCCAGTTTGGTATCAATTATTGTTGCCAATAGAGTTGTGGTTTGCTAAAGCCTTAAATTCCATTGCCTTGGTGGTTTGATTTATCTGAAGCTTGACTTCTTGTTCTGTCCTAGAGTCCTAATTATGCCTGCCAGTTATGTGCTTTTAATTATGTTAGATTTATTTACACTTTACCTAGGAGAATAGCCACACATTATTGTTAGAATATTAGAAAATATCTTATAATATCTACATTATCTTTGATACTATATTAGAGTATCTTCTGTAATTTCCTAGGATTAGTTTATAATCTTAGAGTATCTCTTAGGATTAGATTTTATATTACTTATTACTATAATGATCTGTTCTTCAATTGAGTCTATGTATCCCTATAAATAGGGATTCATGTTTAGTCTTTGGTATCAAGATAGTATTCCCTTATCCATAATATTAGAAGTTATTATTATTATTATCTTCTCTCCTTTTATCTAAAATCCAACAACTTCAACAATTATCGTTGTGATCCTATATAGATGATGGAATGGTGGTATCAGTCTGCTGAGGAAAGAATGTCAGCTCCAACTGTATATCCTCCTCCCCCTCCTCCTCCACCACCAAAGGTAAAGAGACAAATTTTAAGTATTTCCCCACCTCTCTCATCGCTACTCACTTCACTATTTTGGTCATGATAAAAGAGTCAAGCAAGAATTTCAATATTCACCGTAAAAGCTTTAACTTTTCACTACATGGTATACATCGCTAGACTTGCATCCGCTCTACGATTTAGTGCATCACGTGATTAGAATTTCCAAGTATTTCAAAAAATTGTGTCGGCTCAACACCTAAAGGATCTGTATGTGTAATTTGAACAGGTAGCCAAAGAAGGGGTACAGTTACCGTCAGACAGAACGATCTGCCCCCTGTGCTTGCAGAAGCGCGTAAATCCATCTGTAATGACAGTTTCAGGTTTCGTCTTCTGCTATGCTTGTATATTCAAGTTTGTTACTCAGGTGAGAGTTCTAGACACCTTTACTGTGATGTTAAAAGGAAATAACATAAATATAATGTCAGTTAGTTTACTTTCTTAAACCAATATTTGCCTTGATTGTTAAACTGAAGTTATTGGAATTCAAACCACTTTTTCTATTTTACAAGTTAGTGTAGAGCCGTTGGGAAGTTCATACTGTTACAATTAATATTTTGTGGGTACATAAAACTTGAGGGAAATTTTTGTAAATAACATTAATAATGTATATCTAACATTTTCATTATACTTGAACAATGTGGGACGAACTAGATATGAGACAAAGGTTTATCTGTAAAAGATTGGATAAAGAGTTTCAAAGGGAACATAATCAATTGATGTCCCCTCCACTCCCGCTTTTTCCCGTCTAATTCTTAGTTTACTATGTGCATATTTTTGCTCATTACAGTATAAGCGCTGCCCAGCAACGATGGTGCCTGCAACAGTTGACCAGATAAGGAGACTCTTTCATGATGTATAGTCCGAGCTGAACCTGCTATACCTATAGTTGTCATGAGTATATGTGTAAAGGATTCTCAATGGTTGTTGTACTGATCTATGCTTATTTTAGTGTTAAGAAAGGCAGGTAAAAAGCATGATTTTTTGTTATATTCTCTCAATTCATTCGTACATAGTTCTAACAATAAGATTATGGCCACGGTAATAATAAGAATCTTTATCTACAATGCAAAAGAAAAAAAAAAGTGCATTGTGCCTCGACGACTCATGACTCTAGATAAGCAATGACCTTTACTCTGTGTAAACTAGATTGAGAGAAAAGAATGATAGAGTAAAGAAACAAATAAACAATTTTGAATCAAGTGAAATGGGCATTGAGAGGAAATAACGGAAAGATAGATGCACGAGAGTTTTTGAGAGATACATCATTAGTTCATTCACCATCCTTGACATATTATTCATCCCTCACTCTTATTCTTCCTCCTCAACCTGACCAAAACTAATTATCCATATTATACAACTTATCATCACCCATTCTAAGCTGTGTTAAATAAAAAAAATCAAATAAAACCCACCTTCATTCTTCCACCACCTCAAATACATCTTTGTCCAACAACTCAACTCTATCACCGGTTGTGGTCCCATCGCTGCCTCATAAATATGACATGTATGTTTGACCTTGAGGAGTATTCGACTTTTTAGGCTAGTATTGCTAATTTATTAAGCATTCAATGTATAATGCAAGACCAGGTAAATTAGTGACGGAGAAAATAAAATCTAATGAATTTTTTGGTTGCAAAATTTAGTGATGGAATTAGAGAGGAATTTCATGCTTTTCCTCACTAATTTTTGTTTTTTTAATAGTGAAATTACATAGTTTACATATACGTATTATTAAATTAGATTAAATTGGATGACTCAATTTCTATTTTTTTTTAAACAAACCCATATACAAAAATGACAAAAATTATCAAACAAATTAACATAATTTCTCAACTAGTAAATAATATATATGTTTTAGTTTTTAATATAATTATTAATTATAAATTGATACATAATTTTGTATACAACTATTTTTATGTACTAGGATACATAATTTTTTTTTGTTACCCTATTATTATCAAGACAATTTTCTTTTGATAGCTCCTTAACCAATGTCCTTAAAGTACTCATTAGTCATGCCCAAAAATGTAATAAATGTTTCTCATTGTGAAACGGAATGAGTAAAAATTTAAGTCCGAAGGTTGAAATCACAAACAGTAAATGAACGAGAGAAATATAAAATAAACAAAGATTGATCCAAAATTGAAATGTAATGGGATTGGGGGGAAGTGGGAAACCCAAATATATTTAAGAAGTGGGGGATCCAAGGATCAAGTTTCTGTGCAGTTAAATAAAAGTCAGTGCAATCATGCAGTCGGCAAGCTTGAGGCCATCCGATCCAATCTAGCTTGAGGCCATCCGATCAAAGATTGGACGGTCCAGACTTCAACATCAATTTTATATTAAGCAAAAATCAAAATTTGTTTAAAGATCTAAACCGTCTGATCTTGATTGGACGGTTCAAAGGTGCAGACTGCACATGACTGCACCCACCGACTGAAATTAATCCAATTCTAAGATCTATACAGGTAGGGGTGTATTTTAAATGAAGAGTTTTGAAGAGACGTCTAAGTACTTGAGTCAAATTTAACTTAAATAACTTTCATTGATGTTCGGAATAATATATTTCTGTAATAAAATTAAAGCCTATGATCTAATCTCATTCTTACAGCTACAGACTACAACCTACAACTACTTATAACGTTACAGAAAAGGTTGCACAACAAGCCATTACTTCTCAAGGAAGTAGTGGAGTGCATATATGGTTTAAGCCGCCTTGCAGAGTAACAACTATTCCTTGTTGCGAGAGGAGCGACCCTTCCTTTGGCCCCCAAGAATACGAGAAATTTGTAAACCTCGGCTAAATGCTTGATTGAAAAGCATACGTGTCTGAAATTCTGACACAAAAGGAAACCAGGCTAGGAAAGCAACAGGAGTGAACAAGAGCAAACCCATGATAACCTCATAACCACGTGCTAGAGTTTTTACTGATTCCCAAAATCCACCTCGGCGTACTAGAGGCTTTAATGCTTGTGCAATCTGCATGATAATGAAATCAAAATGATACTAGGAAAACCACACACAAAACCATGCAAGTTCAAGAGAAATAAAATAAGGGCACTGCAGCAGTTGTAAAAGGAAGAAAAAATGGGAATATAAAAGCATACTGTTAGAAGAGTCATTGCATGCAATGCAAATGCTTTGCTCATATTCATGGATAAGGATTTAGCATATTTCTTAAAAACTAATAAATAATTTTGCAAAAGGAAAGAACGTTCACCTGTAGCATTCCCCAACCAGTTGGCATGAAGGCAAGAATGCAAACAACAATGTCCTGCAATGTCATGTGAGCAAGGGCAATCATGGTCACTAGAATTGAGATAAAAGTCACGAATACTAATCCCTTCATTAGCCGGAAGACAAGTTGAAAATCTGCACTAAATTTCCTTCTCCCAACAGACACCGTCTGAAAAAACACGAAAAAAGAAAATAAGAAAGTGAAATGGGCTTCATTAATATGATATTGTAAATAATTTGTATTAGTTGTCACAGACCCATATAGTTAGTAATTAGCTTATAAATATAGATTGGTGCTCGTACTTAGATAATAATTAAAATAATATTCTGATTTTTTTTCCGGCAAGGATTCTAATACGGACTATATGGGTAAGAAAGGGAACAAGCTTTTTCCTTCGTGATAAATAAATAATACATGAGATAACCCTACCACGTGTCCAACCAATGAGCAAAGGCTAGTAACAGCCCCTAATGATTATATTGAGAAATCATATATCTCATGAACAATTTTAAGTTTTTAACATGCCCAACAATATAAAAACTAGCTGGCTTCTAACCTTCAAGACAACTAATATTAGAAAGATCACCAACCATGATATGCCATAGACCTGTAGGCAAGAAAAAAGATATCCATTTAACATTTCAAATTATGAGAGTGAGATAGATAGTTGGGAAAGGGAACAAAACAAGTAAAAAGACTTACCAGGACACTTTTTGTAGATTTTGTAAAGTTCAAGTGATAAACAAGACCGTACTGATAAATGAAAAAACGCAAAGATAACAATATCTCGGCTATGATTCCGCGCATTCCTGAATATTTTAGATGCTCTTGTTCCTCCTCCCACCAGGATTCCCAACTCTTTTCAGGTGGTACACCTATACCGCCTCGGATGCTAATCCATTTATTCCAATCAGTCCAATCATCGACAATCTTTTGCCACTCAAACCCAGAAGGATTGAACAAGAAGGGAGCATAAAGCCAGGTGCCCACCATAAACCACATTGGTGTTGTAATCAACAGATATGAAAGCCCACTCCTATAACCATTGCCAAAAATTTGGTATACAATGAGCAAAATCATTAGCTCAATACCCTTGACAAAGTGGCTACGGGAGTAAAGTCTATAGTTGTCAGCAAATTTAGCATGGAAAACCACAAACCCTCGGCCAGTAGGTCTATATTTTGCACCTCCATGAAGCAACGTCCTTCCATAATAGTGAGTCTTTGTCCCAAGCGAAAATGTGAAGAAAACTGGAGCCAGCTGCAACTGCATTAATATGAACTCACTAAGAGCAGTTCGGAATCCCCTTTCCAAACCGATTTCCATCAACATAGGCAAAGCCATCAAAAACCCAATTTGAACAAAGGACTGTGATGCGAGAGCCACTTGAAGAGGCTTATTATCTCGAATGGCTTTCTGTGTACTCAAACCTTCTTCAAGCCCGCTAAGAACAAGATAAAGGCGACCATAGAGGAATACATACACAGTGAGAACAGTAATCTGCTCAAAGTTCAAACAAGAAAAGAAAACGGTTCAGAAAAGATTGTGATAAAAAGAACTGAATAAGAGTTACTTTGGTGGTGACATACAAGAGTGCTGAAGTAAAACCCAATTGTTGTGAAATAACAAGACAGCATTCTGAAGAAGTCGAATCGGTGGCCAAGTCGGTATACATCTCGACTCAGTGTTTGCTCTCCATTGCCATTAGCTATCTTTGCTTCAAACATAGAAATCTGGTTGAGACCCACATCTCTTCCTTTCCCAACTTGTATGTACTCATGATGAGTAACATTTCCTTCACGGAGGGTAGAATTAAACCCTGCAAATAACATAATGAAATACAAATGAAGATTGTACAGAAAAAGAAAATTAAGGTAAGATTCAAACAGCTCTTTTTTGGGAGATAGACATCACTTTACCAGCAAATATATCTTCACTCAAATTGATAACTTTGGAGGCTTTGCTTACACCCCCTCTTGTGAGGTGAAAAATCCTATCGAAGACATCAGGATGCCCATAGTGGAAGCGAACCCTACATATATATATAGCATTATGAAAATTCAAATGTAGATCTAAAATAATGTCTAACAAGGAAAATATACCAAACTTTTCTAACGTTTATATTGCCCATTTAGCCATCAAAGATTATTTAAACTCAATGATCAGTTAGTACGTGGTTTTTCTCTACTCATGTAATCAGATTGCCTGTGTCGGTATATAGCTTCTGCAGGAACATAAACTATGGTTTTCTTATATGTACTAGGATTGGAGAATAACAGCAACCAGAACTCTACAAAATCTATGTCAAAACAGTAGAAGCTAGCAACATCCACGTTCCAATTTGACAAAGAAGGTTAAAGAGTAATATTTTATGTTTTTAAGTTGCTCAAGTTTATATAAGTTATCCAGAGAGGAAGATCAAGACTTTTGTTTGGTGTTCACCGTCTATCAAGACTTGAGGTTCTGTAACAATAAACCTTTTTTTAACATTGTAACTTCGGCCACCCTTACCAGCCATGCATTTGTTTTCTCTCCCAAACATAGACCCTTATTCTCTCAGTTCTTTTCAGTCATAGATCACTTTTTACAACCCGAATAACACAGAAACAAGAACGAGAATGAGAACGTACCTCAGTGGATTGGCTAACAATCTCTGACCAATTGTCACAAAACTGGTTTCCTGATTTGACATGAACCATGCAAGAGAAGAAACACTGAAAATTCAGAGCAAAATAATAGTAAGGCACTCATAAATTGTGAATTTCAGTTGCAAAAGATTTTTTAAGCAGTATAAAAATAAATCAGTATAAAGAAAAAATGCCTTTACCTTCCAGTAAATATATGCTCCCGAAGTCCAAGAATACTTGGGTACCTCACTCCATCATGCTTCTTAAGGAATTCTTGCAACAGATTCCTCATTTTCAAAGCTTCTTCCATGTAATTATCCTGTAAAGGAGGAAATTCAATCACACGGATTGATATCAGACCTTATAATTTTGTGCTTCTCATAAAAGTATTATACCTGGTTCATATCTATTGTTTGCAAGCCTTCTCCGCGTGTGAACATTATGGCATGATTCTGATTTTCAGGTTTACCCTCACCCAAAATAGCTGGCCCAGGAAGCTTTATTTTATATATGACCTGATTAAAATTTAAAACAATCAAATGCAGAGTTTGAACCAAGACATTGATAGATGAATAATGAAAGAACAGTTATGGCGGGAAAAGGATGTTGGCTTATGCAACATTGCAAACTCCAGATTTGTATTTAGTCCTATACAAATAGTATAACTATAGATTGAAGTTACAAAATGAGAAATCAGTTTCTTTATAAAAACTAGATTTTTATTTATTAAGAGGCACAATTGGAGGAAAATATTGTTCATTAAAAAATAATTTCCATTTACTATTTGATTTATTTGATAGGATCCTAGTTTCCCTAGATAGCGAATTCTGTTTTGATTTGATCCCGGTATGATGGGATCATGATTGCTATATTCAGTTTTAACAGTCATGATAAAAGCCTAAACAGGATTATAAACTAAACAGAGTGGTTACATAATGATAATACAATATCAAAAATCGAACCTGTCCTTAACTGTTAGGGCTCTATTTAAGTCAGATGAAAGAGAAATTGAGAGAAGTGATTATACACATTTAATCTCTTATCAAGAGCTAGGTTACAATCAATCAACAAAGTAATAAAGGAGTTAGCTAATAGCAGTGAAACAAGAGTTCTGATATAAATATTTGTACAGACAAATCAAGCAGTTTGCAGTTATGCGGCAGTCAAGTTTGTTGTTTCACACATGGGTGCTTAATGGGAGTTGTTATATGCAGAGAGATTGGAAGCTGTGCTGTATTTATAGTTTTCCTGTTCCACTTTTCAAAAGATTCAGTGTCCTCTGTGGTTGTATTTTCCCTCTTTTATGTATGATAAAAAACTTCATTTTTCATCAAAAACGAATTATTGATAGCAAAAAAAAAAAAACAGAGGAAATTATTTGCATCCTTTAATTATCAAATGCACTTACCTGGTCCAAACATTGCTCGGGCTCTGTCTCGGAGGGACTACTGGATTTTGGCATAGCCTTCACCAAGCAGGAGTAATAAACCTTGCTGATCCTTTTTGGTCTCTCTTTGCTAGGTTCCTCTACCTCGTCAATATAGGCGACTCGGAGTGAAGGATATCTACCAAATGAAAAACATGTAAACCCACTAATTGGTATAAACAAACATAAAGGCCAGCAGTACAATTAACCTTGGACGTTTACCTTGCCATAAGCCTCAATATGTCCTGTGCACGAGCAGCACCAGATCGCTTGTCAATCCCATATTGTTGGCACGATACCACATATGAGAATTTCATATCAGCTACAGCTTGACATTGTGTCCATAATGATCTTTCCCCCCTTGAGTTATCATCTGAGTTTTCTATGGCTTTATAGCCTTCCATCAAATCTGTACATTCGTATCATTGCGTTCGGAAAAGAAAAATTAAGAGGTTGGTTTCAAGCAAAAAATGCATTTACTATTCGCTTTAAAACCAAATTAAAAGCAACTTCTACAAAAATCTTAGATCTCATTCCAAACGAAGTATTAGTCACCTTCATCTTTGGCCATATCGAGAAAAGCCTGGAGCTCCAAGGCTTTTCTGTAGTACATCATTCCTCTAACTGCATCAATGAAAATTCTTCCATCAATTGTAATGATAAGCAATAGGCAGTTTATACTAAGGATAGGACATAATTGTATAGGAACAGCATTCAAGTTTCATATAAACATAGCAAGTGAGGGAAAAAACCAGTTCTGGTCAAAGTTTGTCCTCGGTATGATGCCCAGCGACGAAGCTCTTCTTCTAACTCATCATATTCTTTAAGTTCCTCTTCGTTGGAACAATTCACTCGCTGCAGAAAATTGTTCCATTCATCTGACGTCCAAATTACCAAGAAATACATTAATACCCACCCTTGAACGTCAACATAAATACAACAGTGATTTTTGGGTTAAGGGTGAACACCTGGAAAGATCTTTTGTAAGTAGAAAAGTATTGAAACACCATCTTCATTGGGTGACTCCAACTCACGCAAGGAAAAGAGAACCTCTTCTGTGTAGTATGGAGTTAAAACCCTGCAAAGTTCAAGTTGAAATAGAATATTAGAGAAACTAAATATTGTTTGATGATTTAAAAGTACAAGCCCTAATACTATTATATAGACTAATCCTAATAAATGACAATCAAGAAACAACGGCAACCATAAATTTATATTACTAGGTGGAGTAGCATACATGGATCAAACAACGCTTATAATAAATCATTTCTATAGCCAAACCATTGACCTCTCAATCTTTTTAAATTGTTTTGCCTAGAGTTTTTCTTAGTCTAACTCTACCTCAAGCGGTCATGGCTGCATCTAGCCCAACCATAGTCCTCTAAATCTTTCTTAATCTTGCCTATATTGTGCTTTGTAGCCTAAAATATTGCTATTTACATATCAACACTAATGAAAATATATCAATCATTTTCAGCATGCAAGGTCTGTTGACAAACCCTTGGCTGGTACAGTTGCCAACTGATGTCAAGAAGGAATGTAGTAGATGTAATCAACCCACTATCTAGCTTCTCTTTAATGAACTATTGGTCTATCTTAATATGTTTTGTCATGTCATGTTGAACTAGATTATGAGTAATGTTGACAGAACAATCTCATTGAACTTTCATACTTTACCTTACAGTTATCGAGTACAATTTTTATCTATAGCAACTCACAAATTACATCTCAACACTTGACTTTGTTACTAAAGTTTTTGTGTCTCTCATGTGACAAAGCTAGCACCCAAAATATACAACATTATAAAGTTGACCTTCTGAAAATTACTATATGTACATAGTCTTCATGTGTATAAGCTTCCATAGTCAAACTTCCAGCCATTTTGAATAAGGGTTTTCTCCCTTTTGTGGATTTAAGATGGAGTGCTCTATCTATCTATCTATATAGCCTGCAGGTGTTTTACCCATGAAATGCATGAACTCACAACATATTGATAACCCATATTTTGTGTGATTTAAATAGGCTATATGTCCTCTAACGTTCACTCTTTAGTAGATTTGATTCCTATTCCATGTTTTTTATTCCTCATTTGTGCAGATTTAGTTCTGAGAAAGAAATAATTGCAAAAGAGTAAAATTTGATAAGCTTTTGGTAACAAAAGGACAAGTCTTGAAACTTCAGCATGATATGAAAGGCCTTACTGTCGGATAAAATGGCTTGATGCCTCACATGTTTCGTCATAAAAGCATAGCTAAATATATAGAACTAAAAGAATGCTTACGAGAATGACAGCATGTTGCGAACTTTGGGTGCTGTAGGCATATCCATAAACAGTGAATTTGAGAAAAACGAAATACGCCTTTTGGCTTCTAAGTTAGATGGTACATCCATTGCTGATTCTTTTGTTGTAAGCAGAAGGTAAAGGCGTTTAATCTGAAAATATCAAACATACAGTTAAAGATCATCAGATATCAACTTCGCTGTTCCAGTCCTCATCAGGGCCAATTGATTAGTAGCAAACCTTCTCTGTCCAAGCTTCTGTAACAGGTTCAATTGGAAACCTGATTGCCCCTTCAGATGCAAATAACTGGTGTTGCTGCTCAAGAAGAAGCATCCCCTCTTGTCCAGATCCTCCATGGATTGAATCTACCAAGCTATACATGCAAAATAATACAATCATAATCATAGAAAATAAAGAATATCATTTAAAGATGTAGAGACTTTAGGACTATCATCACCTGAGTAGATGATCCTCCATCATTATATCCCTTGTCACCACCTCCAGCATGTCCTGGAATAGAATCACAACTTGGTCCCTGTCTTCATGCTTATTGTCTAACTGCATTGAATAAAACGCTGGATAAGATTTTTACCAGCTACATATTCAAAAACTAGACTGTAAATTTCGTAAAGGTGTGTACAAAAGTTACCAAATATTTGATTAGCGCAACAAATTGCCCATAGAGGCTAGGAAGCGCACTCAGTTTGAATTCACTTATTAGATCACCAGCTTCAATATGCTTGTCTACCTCTGATAAAATGTATTCTATAACCCTGAAACAAAAGGCGCCAAAAATATTGAAAATAGGTTTTAGATAAACAATGAATTCAGAAGTCAGTTAGATGTTTAAAATAAAGCATAAAAAATGAGGAAACTGGTCATTTTCAAAAGTATTTTTATCTGAACAAATATTATCTGTTATAATTTGGATCAACTTAGAAATACTACCTACTAAGAAATATCACTCAAACTACTGCTGCACACATCAACAACCAAGTAAACAACTGCATGACACTGTTTTGAAGGACTTACTGTTTCTCACGATCCCCTTGAACCAAGTACCTAATAATACTCTTAAATGAAGCATAACACTCCCGAACAGCACAAGACATATAGTTGTCGAACTCTATTCTTTTTCTCAGCTCTCGATCCTTTCCATTGCTATCCTTAGCCATATCCAATGCAATTGGAATCTACAAAAGCAGATAGATAATTATTAATGGACATCAAGGCAGCAAACTTTAAAAGTAAAACTCCAAATAATTTAACCTTGCTAGCAAGTAGAAATGGTGGCCATTGTATTAGGTCTAACTCGGGATCGGCCCAATAAGGCACAAGCAAAAGGTCCATTTCCCTGAACAGTATAACCACCTCAGCAAAGTATAGTAAAAAAATATATTACACTATCCAGTATCGATAGAGAGAAGAAAAGATCAAGAACCAGAAACACAAATGTTCCCTGGTGATTTACCTATTACTGATAAGATCTTCCTCTCTAAAACTAGTGATAATTTGGTTCCAAAGTTGTGCAAATCTTGCAGCTTCCTTACCCTTGTTAGATGGGATCTGTATCAATAAAGGAAAAGTAAATTTCAAGTATAGATACTTTAATTTTTAATCACAGGTCCAAGAAAGTGATGATAAAATAATTAACCTGGTCAAATCTGCGAGATAAAGTTGCTTTTAATCCTTTTTTTCTTGGCTCACTCTTTTCCTCTGGGATCAAACAGGCATTAAAGGCACCAGGCAATGATTCAAAACGAGATCTAAGCATTCCCAGTGTCCTTATCTGAAACCAAACAACAAAATGATTAGGTTTGGAAAAAGCTGAGCTGGAAATGATGGAATTATCTCAGGAACAAACAATTTTTATGATAAATAATTAAATCACGGAGTTGAAATCCTTGGAACTCGGCCACCCTAATCCACATGTATATAGTAAACTGGAGTACGTGTACTAGACAATGGCTTAGTTTCATATCTTATTTCTAACATGAATAACATGTTTATTTCAATATGCCATATTTAATCATGCATATCCTCATTTTCAACTTCCAATGTTTTCTGTTTTAATGTTTTTTATCTGACATTGAAAAACCATGCAATGCCCGAGGTACCTACTAGAACTGCTAGGACAAGAAAACCAAACTCAAACGGAAAAAGGTACCACAAAACCTATAACTAAGTTATAAAATTCCATAATATGATAAAATAAAGTACAAATCTCAAATTCCATAAGTATCATTTGCTAGTGTTGTGGTAAGACCAATAAAGCAAGGAAAACAAGCAGCACACGACCACCATAATGCACATCATATCAGTATAAAAGCGTATAAACCAATAAAAATCTTCTACAACCATAGCAAAAAATACTTAATTTCATTTACAACTACTCAACATTGACTTAACTTGAAAGAAAATAACAAGGCAAAAATAACCACATTATGAGACTCGGGGAATGTTCGACAGTTATAACCAACAAACAAATGACTGTGTGATATAAATGGACAGACAACATTGCTTGAACTTGAAGAAATGCTACGCATTTGGGGGGGAAATGGTAAAGGAGGAAAGGAGCATGAACAAAAGCATCTAGTGTGGAAGAACACATCCATGCTTCTTTAGATTCCCACCAAAGTATGTACAAAACAACAACCACTAAAAACAAAGAATCCAAACGAAACCACTAAAAGAGATTATACGTGTGGGAAAATCTACTAACCTCACCGAGACGACGGAATGCTCCATAAATACCACCAAATAAAGTTGAGAATATGGCATACCAAATCTGGGTATCCATGAAGTAGACCTGTAAAGGAAAAAAGGGATAAATCAGTATGTAATGTGGTACTTATTGACAGAGCAACTGAATTAAATATATTTTGAAGACATACCAAAATAATTGGAGCCCAAAGTGCAATCACAACACCTATATTTTTTCGAGCTGCGAAACACAATTTATGAATTCATTTGTGGAAAAATGAAATAATATGAAAAACCCCTAGGGTTCAAGCCATCTACCTCGTGGAAAGAATTCATGCCACTGAAAATGGGAGATATGTACATTCATTATATCCTTTGAAGGTCCCACCAGAGGTTTTATCTACAAAAATAAAATACACAGCCCATTAAAAAAGTCAAATTGATTTATTGTTTTAACCACACAATAGTTGCTTCTATGGTATAGCTTGTGTGATATGAGACATAGTTAAACAACCAAAATTGATTCTCGAAACAGAAGAATTATGGTACAGATTTTATAGGTCCCGCCAAAGTTTTCATCTTACAGAAACAAGGGCTTTTGTAGTTCCATCAAATATTTTATCTATAGCAACAGACGAACAGAATGAAAAAGTGAAGGTCGTTGGTTGTTAAAACAAAATAGTAGCACCTTCCAAATTTATAACGGTAATTTACAGAAATACAAGAGCCAGGGCAAGGAGGACTGGAAATGTTTAGATCTCATATTGACTAGAGATATGGCTAAAATGGTCCTTATATGGTTTGGTCATTTGGGGT
>Ga0315915_1005854_pt1 | contig 15207 bp, 7 predicted proteins | sample MpolbnodulesMG_FD_207738 | JGI IMG/M metagenome (GOLD analysis project Ga0315915, IMG submission 207738) | Medicago polymorpha root nodule microbial communities from Los Angeles, California, United States - branched nodules | ecosystem: Host-associated > Plants > Roots > Nodule | place: USA... | reverse complement strand
GAGTGCCAGTATGTGTGCATGTGTGCATATGCACTACTTTTCATCCAAGACATAACTAAGCTGAAATTTCTATAATCAAAGCTTAAGAAACCCACCTCAAATTAGTTCCTCTTGATGCCCCAAGCCTCCAAATTACTTTCAAAGACTGAGAGAAGTAAACTGCTTAGTCATAACAGTAAAGTCAAAATTATAATAAACTAATTAGTAGGCTTATTCTCTTATCATTAACAAACTAATTAGGAAGCTACTAAGCTGCATAGTAATAATAGTGAGGTCAAAATTAAGTTATGCATTCACATACTTCTAATGGGAAAAGATAAGCTAATCAAATAGTGTAAACTTCATTCAGATAAGTAAAACAATCACAAGTTCACATACTTGAAAGTTGTAACTAAAAAATGTAAATAAAAAATGTTTTATAGCGTAAACTTAAAGTTCACATGTCTATTTGATTTAGGCAGAACTGTCCAGATTCAAAACTATAGGCAAGACTATCAAAACTATACCAGTTTGAGAAAACGCGAGAGCCAGCGAAGCAGCAGTGATGAACTTCAAGGAACAATTTTGCCTCTGAACAGTGAAAGGCAATGATGGAGACAACAGGAACGGCTAGAACTGAAACAACAACGAAGCAACTCGAGAACTGTGAAGCAACTCGGAACCTTCAGCATCCTTCAACGGAACCTTCAGCAGAGACAACATCGAAGCAATTCGAGAACGTTGAAGCTGGTAGTTGTCCTCAAACTCTAGTGAACTTGTTTCATCAACTGAACATAGAGGATCACAAGTTCCAGATTCTGATGTTAAATCCTGTTACCAAAGATTAACCCCCTTAACATTTCAGTAGCAAATTCTGTACTTTTGTAATAACAGTACCAAAGCACACATTTAATAACTAAATCGTCAAAATTAACCCTTTTATCTTGCACTCTTACTAGTAGAGTAATAAGGTAATTTCAATTAATTAAGCGCAAAGATAGAATCCACGTATCATGACACACTTCTAAACCACGTCACATATTGGGTCCAAATTTCTTCTCACCAAGTAGACATATTTATAGTTAAATAATGCTTTCAAAGATGTCCAACTAGAGTTATGAAATGTGAAAACACACACAGCTATAGCTAATGGAGTTGAATCCTCTTTTGTCGGCAATGATAGATGACATGGTAGGTAAATTTGTTGTGAAAGAAGCAAATGAGAGATAAATAATTGAAAGAAATAAAAACGTGGAGGGGGCTTTTCACAACACAAAGATTTATTATGTACCTTCATTTAATTAAGTGCAAAGTTGAATGCATCTTCATTTATGAAGTAAAGAGAATCAATATTTCAATATTCAAACCACACCAACTTCATTTCATGAATTACTAAGATAAATAGAAGTACAAAATAAAATAAACAATAGTAAAAAAGCTCCACATCAAAAGTCATTGTGATAGCAAAAAGAATATCAGAAAGTTATGAGCCATTTTATATACAAGATAATGCCTAGTGAACACATCATGATTAATAAACTTAGAGGCCTTATTCCAACACAATGCCACACCACATATTGAAATGTTGAAAACATAATGGAACCAGAACTCACCCCCAAATCACATGTAGAAGTAAATCAAACAATTAATTAATAGAAACTAAACATGTTGTTAGTATGTATCACAAAGGATCTTATTTTCTATATAAGCCAGTTTCTCTCCGCCAAGCCAGAAATGGGCCAAACATACAAATTGCTTATAATTTCAAAATTTGTACCAATGTAATTTTTAAGAGAAACCCACAAGATCTAGAATGTTAAGAGAACTTGATTACTGAGATACCCTTTAAGCCTAAAGTAGCATAAAAAAATCAAAATTTAATAAACAAAGAAGTAGAACAATTAAAAGGGTATTCTTAAAACATGATTGATAATGGTTAAACATAAGAAGAAAGAAGAACCTGAAACAGTTGCTTGGAATTGGATTGGGAACATAGCCATCACTAGGTATCCATCGAATTAGAAGAGGATATGGATTTTGGTTCGATTGGAAAAGTGACTTTGGTTTTTTGGTTGAATGGAGAAAGTGTAGCTCACATGCATTTGGTAAAGTAACTCATATGCTGAAGAAATGAATTATTATAATAAGAAAAAAGAAAATAAAATAGTGGTGGAAAAAAATATTTTGGGAACCGTGAAAAAAAATGTGGGAAAGAAGAAAAATGAGGGGAAATGAAATTTTGTCAAAATAAATAAAGAAATAAGAAATTGAAAAAAATGTGTAAATTTTTTAGCATCAATATTTGTGGATGCTATTTGTAAAATCAAAAATTTAGCATCAAAATTCATGGACACTAATTCAATAATAAAATTTAAAAAATACTAGCATCTACAATATATATTATAGAGTCCACAATAATTTCATAATAAAAAATCATTGAAAAAAATGCATTTGCATCGGTATGTTTGGACGCTAAACACACAATATTAGCATCAGAAATGGCCTGAAGCTAAAATTTATGAAGCTAAATGGCTATTTTCTTGTAGTGTTATAGACTGAATTTGAGATATCACAATGTGTATGTTAATTTGATGTCGTATTTGTTACTTTGTCTACGGACAATCTTAATCATCGTGGTGTGATAGTAAGAACCATTTTTTATCCCGGCATAAAAACATATACATGTGGTCCCTGAGCTGGTTAGTTTGCATGTGGGTTTCAGTGTTTCACACAAGCTTTGTTGGTTTTAAAAAGTCTATTATCATCTCTTTTTGAGCAAAAGAGTCTATTATCATCTATTAACAAATAAATTGGAGAAAAATGTAAAAATAAAAATGTTTTAACCAAAATGCAAACGACACCCAGGCTGTCTTTGGTCTATTTTAGTATCTCGTCTTGTTTGTGACCAGAAACATTAGGCATCATATTCTTTCAAACAACTAAAGAAAAACCAATAGTAGAACTAAGGTTAAAGGGTTAAGGGACCCCACTGTTTAAATATAACACAATATAAATCGCAATCAGAATTGATATTTTTTTTTTTGTTTTGACGGAATCAGAATTGATAGATAAAATCACTCATTTTGGATTGTTTTTAATGTCAATTTAATTGTTCTCTTGAGCTTATCTCAGTTGGTAAAGATAATGTATAATATATGCAAGGTCCGGGTTCAAACCCCGACCACCACCAAAAAAAATATTAATTTAGCTAGTTTAAAATATGAATCGTCATAAGCGTTAAATCCAATCTATTGAATTTGAAATATAAATCGTGACAAGTGTTCAATCTTACTACAACTTTCTATTATGACTTCAGCTTAAGTAACATATTGAGTTTTCTATTCTATCGTGGGGTTCATAATATTTTCCAATGCAAGTACAATTGTTGGTGTTTTTTTCTTTCGTAAAGCCTTCTCCGACCCTGATGAACACTTAAGATCCAACTCAACTAACCTTTTTCATATTGAAAAAATACAAAGAAGAATTGTTCCTTAACAACACAAATTGATGGTTCCAAATTTGTATAAATATCTACTAGGTACTTTTTGAGGTTTCAGAAGTTCCAAGTAAAACTAATGAAATCATACCACTTAATTAATTATTTGAATGTTTTTCGTTTTCATTTTAGGCATTAATAGAATATTTACTAGTAACTTATTTATGGAAAATGCTAACAAATCTCTTCGGGACATTTTTTAAGGATCCTAAATAACAAATTTTTAGAAAAGTTTGTGTAATTAGTGCATTGAGAATTTAAATATTTAACTTTTTTAAAGAATAATTACTTGATTTAGAATGTTTAAAAAGTGTCTGAGAGACACTCGTTAACAAGAAGTCATCCGGAATTTTTATAAAAGTTTTTTATTTATAACCGATATTCTTTGGTGAATGATCAATATATAGTTTTAAGATTTCTGGTCTCCCCCTGCACTTTTCGCTCACACCCAGTTAAACTGACCAAAATACCTTTGCGCTAGTTAATTAACGCATGTGTAAAATTATGCGTTAGTTAACTAACGCGACGTGACTTAAGTCACGCAAGTGTTAAACTCAACGTGACATACCTCAAACAGAGAGATTAACACATGCGTGAGTTAACTCACGACGCTAGTTTTAAAATTCAAAAAGGGAGCATGCACTAACATAATAACATTGATTTATGTTAGTGGAGTTAATAAGAGACATGACATTGATTGATGACAAAGAAGATAAAACTTGGTGGTTTATAAGAGACATTAATTGATGACAAAGGAGTGAAAATGTGGTGGTTTGAATCACCAATAATAGAGAAGTTATAGCCATGTGACAGTGTGTTTGTGAGCTTAGTGGCTATTGTGGCAGTGTATTTGGGACAAGAGACAGATTTAGATTTTTGAATTTGTGATCTCAATGTTATATATCACATTTTGGATTTTAAAATTAGTGTGAGTTAACTCACGCGGCGTAAGTTAACTCACGCATGTGTTAATCTCTCTGTTTGAGTTACTTCACGTTGAGTTTAACACATGCGTGACTTAAGTCACGCAACGTGAGTTAAGTTGCGCAGATTTGCAGGAGTATTTTCGGTATTTCAGCTGGACACAAGTGAAAAGTGCGGGGGGAGAGCAGAAATCTTGTTTTAATAGTAGTTTTACATGGTAAGGGCTTAAGGCCTAAGCAGTGGCAATTGATTTGGACTTCAATCCTTGATCCAACAAGAAATGTAGCAAGCTTGTTTTGATAAATTTTACCCCAACACCCCCAACAATTATACTCCTACCCCTATAAACAATAAAAATATCAATTTTACCCCTTCTAAAATCACACTCATTCACCCTTTATGTTTTCGAGAATTGAAATTATTTGAGAAGTCATCCGGAATTCTAAAATTGTGGCTGATTGGGAGAATCGTGAGTTCATCTCTCAAATTTATCTTAATTTTCGTCCCTTCTTCGTTTTCCTTTTCCAATTCGGTACATACCCATTGAATCTCATCAAAATCATCTCAAGTTTGTGTATTTCTTTAATCCATTTGTGTTATTAATTCATTTTCATAGAAACTCATCAAAATGATCTCAAGGTTTTTTTTTTACACATTTGCATAATTAATTCAGTTTCACTAAACTCATAAAATCATTTCAAGATTGTGTTTTTGTTTTACCGATTTGCATTATTAATTAATTTTCACTGTTTCACTAAAAAAAGTCGTAAAATCATCTAAAGTTTGTTTTTTTCTTTGATCCATTTGTGTTATTAATAGAAATATGATCTCTGGTTTTTATGGGTTGTTGTTATTGCAGTGGCTATAACAAAGAGTGAATCAACTTAATTGAACATGTAGAACCACGATTTTAAGCACTGCACCCTCCGGTCACTACGACTGTTATAAGCAAAAATTTACATTTGAGATTCATTTAATTAATAATGTATAAGATCTTTATTATAGATTCTTTCCAAAAAAAAATGATCTTTATTATAGATCACATACATCATTTAATGAATGAATCTAAAATGTTGATTTTTGCTTATAATAGTGACCGGTATATTGTGATTTTTTTTCCATGCCTTTGGTAGCTTTATTTATATGTTTTTAGAGTAATGCTAACAATACTCTCTCCGATACTTACTCTTTTATTGGCTTAAATCATGGTGGGTCTACCTTTTGAAAATTAAATCTCCACAAAGTGGTGAAACATACATTATTTCATCCAATAGAAGAGTGGGTGTTAGAGAGAGTGTTGAAAAGTGAATGTTGCTAGCATTTCTCATGTTTTTATTAGCTTAATAATGGAAACTTTTTTAAAAAAAAAAAAATGGAAACTTTTTTCAAATCTTCTGGATAGGTGAGTGATTTTAAAAAATGGTTAAAATTGGTATTTTTTATCTTTTGCTTGAGTGGAGATATAATTAAGGCTTAATTGAACTGTTGGTCCTTTAACTTATTTCTTTATTTCGATTAGGTTCCATAACTTTTAACTTTTCCAAACTAGTCCCTCAACTCACCTGTCGTTAATCAATGTGGTCTCTTCAAAAAATAGATCGTTGAATAAGGGATGTATACCAGATGTTACAGTGCATCACCAACACCTAACTTATTTACTTTCTTTATGTTCTTCCAATCTTCATCTTCATTCAACATTCATCATCTTCATCTTCATCTTCATCTTCATAAAATAAAAAACACAACAAACATAAGAAATGAAAGGAAAGGCTCAGAAACAGAAAACAATCAATTATCATTTCCCGAAGCGGTGGTGATGCTTTCCGGCGTGGTGGTCGTCGGAGCAAGGTCATTCAATCGTGATTTTTTTATATGGTTTTTGTAGGAGATATGAACGGGAGTACATATACGGTGGTAGTTTGTTGAAAAACCTTATGTGGTGGTCAAGATCTAACGGTTAAGGTGGCGGTTTTGAAACTTAAAGTCTTTGATCTAAAAATAAATTTGATAAGAAGATAGAGAATGAAGAACTGATGAATACTACGTGTTTGGTTTGACAAAGGGTGGTCGGAAGCGCCGCGGTGGCTGCCGGAAAGGACGACTGGAGAAGTTGCTTCAATCAGAATTTTGTTTAGTTCATATGAAAATTAGTGTAATGAGGATCACATAAATGGTGTTTGTTTCTCAATTGGAGGTTACGGCCGTCGGGCATGGGGAGAGAACAGGGGTGACGGTGCTAGGGTTTGAGGAGAGGTAAGGAGAAGGTTATATGAAGATGAACATGATGGAAGAAGAAGAACCTAAAATAATTTAAGTGTTGGCGATGCATTGTAGAATCTGATAAACCTCTTTTATCCAACGGTCTATTTTTTGAGGGGATTAAAAATAACGAATTAAGGACCAAATTGACTCACTAAAACAAAGAAAAAGACTGAATTCAAGATTTTAATAGTTGTAAGACCAATTTGAAAAAAAGAATTAAGTTAAGGGACCGAGTGTTTAATTAAGCCTATAATTAATTAATTATTGAGGTGAATGGTAAATTTTTCTCTCTCTTGGCATTGAAGCCTTGTCTCTTCTGTGGCAGTGTGTCCATTAATTTTGCGTCAAATTTATTGATTTATGAAACTCGAGTATGTCTCCTATGCGATTTTCTTTTCACATCATACTAACTTATCGCGCGCCCTCTGAATTTCTCATTTTACCTTTATTCAAATTATGTAATTTGAAGCGTGGTTGATTTTTTTGGATTATAAAATCTCAACCGCGTTTAATCAGTTTTACTCAGATTCAACTCAAATTATTAAAATGACACAGTTTATAATAATTTTTATTAAAATGACGTAATTTATAATTGACAACAAAATTTACTAATTCATCACATTTTATTAATTGAATATGATTTCGTAATATATCTACGTTGACACAACAATATGCATTACCTAAGGTTAGAAACTAAAACTAAATATGAAGTACAAGAAGATGGAGGTGGAAGGAGAGAGAAAGTTTGTCATCCCTTTCACGTGCCTTCAAAAGAATTTGAGAACACAAGATGATGGGACAAAAGAAGGTGGAAATTGAATCGAGCAATCTCATATCCAAACAGATTTGACATACAAGTTGATGTTCCACAACCCACTTTCACCATTCATATTAACCTTATTACTACTTCTACTAATGTCTATGTTGAATTTGTGTATAAAAGATCAACAATGAAACCATGTCATCCTAACCCGTGCCCTTAAAACAAAAGTAAGAAGAAGAAAAAGAGTGAATTTGAGTTTGAATGAGAAATTGTGAAGAATGAGTGGATATTTATAGGAATGATCCTTCAACCTTGGTCAAATAGTAATAAATAAAATATATTGTCAAACAGTCAAAAATCGTGGTCAAACAGTCAAAAAATGCATGAAACCAACCAACCTTCCTAACCAAGGAACCGTCCTCAGTCTAACACATTTTGAACTATATAATCCCAAATCATTCTCAAATTGTTTCAGATTATATAATCCAAAATGTACTCAGACTATGTAAAAATTTAGGTTTTAGAGAGGTTGACATATTTCAGATTTTATAATATGAACTACTCAAATACATAATTTTTGTGTGGTTCATATTGCACGGACATAAATTCACGCACCACATAATATTTTATAAATTGGTTGTTCGGTTCATTTGTAAACCACTTGTCTAGCAGATATGAACACTAAGCTAGTTGCAGTTTACTAAAAGAGAGGAAAATGTAATCTGTTTAGTGTCAATGTTAATGTCACACTGTCTGGCTTTAAGGATCAGGTGTACAAAACTAACGATCGTCTAAACCACAAAGACACCAGAAGGGTTGAAAGTGTTGAGTGTTTCCATCTTTCAATTGACTTAGATGGGAGTCTCCGGTTCACCCAGATGACAACGTTGTAATCATGTTCTCTATATCTGGTCAGTGTAGTTTGAATTACTAGGTGATCGAGTTAGACGTTTTCTTGGTCAGATCTTTTTATAATATTAGTGAAAGTTTGATTCAGTCCAGGACCTTCGAAGAAATCCGAGCTTGCATAGAGACTCTCAATGAGAGATTTAGTTTGGATGAACTATGATCTTGTTTGTGTTTAATTAAGTTGTTTTACGCTGTTGTATTTTGTTGTTGAAGTTATGTTGTAGAAATTGATTTAGTGAAAGTTTTTTCAATTTTATGTGTTCTCAACTCGGTTCTGATTATATAATCCAAAACATGTCAAACCCTCCAAAGCACAAGTTTTAACACAATTTAGGGACATTTTAGATTACATCATTCAGACCAATCTGACATGATTTCAGATTATAAAATTTGAAATATTACAGAGTATACACTGCGACGATACAAGAAAAGTTTGGACCGTTTTTGGTGTTTAATTCATTTTTTGTCAGTTTGGTTATTTTAAGCGTTTTCTTTTCTTTTATTTTATTTATAGGATGATGATGTGGCTAAAAATAGCTTTGAATTCTCCTATGTTTCCTTCCCAAATCCCTTTTTCTCTTTTCTTTCTTACTTATTCTTTGGGAGCGAGTTATGATACCATGACCAATGTTGATCATTCATACCATCTTCAAATCTGCTGTGCGGTTTTATGGAGATGGTATGATCGTCAACAGAGATATTCACATCAATTATAATATGTTTTCTAAGTTTTGACAGTATTCATATTATATAATCCAAAATTCTGCAAGCAAGAGCTCATATCATATAATCCGAATAAGGACAAAACGAGAACTTTGAAGGACTCGCAAGAAGTTCGGATGGTGGGAAAAGAAGATCTCGTCTCATTTTGTTGTTGGCTATTAAGTATTAATGCCTTTCATTTTCTACAAGGGTATATGTTTTGTACATATTTTACCGTTTGAAAATTAAATTTAGGGTTAAATATATATTTTTTTGTCCCGGTAAATATATAAGCTTTTCGTTTCAGTCTCATAAAATTTTCTTTAACTTTTAATCCACAAAAATTTTCATTCACCGCTTTTAGTCCATACTTTTAAGTCAACTCATGTGTAGCCTTCATATATTTGAATGAATATTTTCAAAAATGTTTAGAATATTACAAGAATCTCTAAAAAAAAAGACTTGACATTTTTTTTAACAAAACACAAATTAAATATGAATTTTGAAGCGTCAAAACTTTAAAAAAGTTATATTTAATTCATTAACAGTTAAAATAAAGGCTAAATTAATCCAATGGTCCCTTAACTAATTTCGGGTTTTCATTTTGGTCCTATAAGTCTTAAAATCATCATTTTGGTCCTTCAACTTTTGCTCCGTTATTCAATTTGGTACACTCTGTTAGTTTTTTAATGCCTACAATTTTTGATTTGATTTTAACCGTTTGATTGCATGTCCATTGTATGTAATAGTGAACCATTAGTACCTATTCGCTTTTCATCTTCTTCTCTCTTCTTCTTTCTCATATCTACATCATCTTCATATCATCTTCAACACCATCAACTTCTTCATCATCTTCATATAATCTTCACCAAAATTCATAAAAAAAATCCGAAAAAAAACTCATATTCAATTAAACACCATCAACAACAACAATATCACATAAATCTTCATCTCTTCTTCTCCCCGAATCCATAAATCCTCCAATTAATTAATCTTTACTTAGATCCATAAATTTATCACTACACTAAAACCAACAACTCTAATTAAACCAAACTAAAATATTCTCCCCCAAAAAATTTCCCATCCAAACTGTAATTCTTGAGAAATCCAGAAACCAAATCAATCCCCAACCCTGTCTCTCTTCATTCCTAGCATCCATACCGAGATGAAGCAAATATGGTTCCTTGGATGATAAACAACCAACAACAAACGAAAGACCCGGTCTTTACCATCATGTCCACTAGAGTTAAAGTATGCAAAAGGCAGAGGGTAATGAAAACCATGTTGAACAAGAGATGGAAAAGGCTTGAGAGTTGAAAAAGAAGACAGTAATAAAAGCATTAGAGATAAAACTGCCACACTGAATAGCGTGAAAAGCCATTTTTTTTCAGCTCCCATAACTAATTTCACTATGTGGCCATATTAAAGCAACGATTTTGAGAAGTGGGTTGGTTAAAGTTTGGATTTTGAAACTATTTGCGTTAATGGGTCGTTGAAGATCTTGGATTTTTTAAACTCTGTTGATGATGTAAATCGAAGGAATACATAAATAAATAAAATTGAAGATGTAAAATTGAAAACCAAGATCTTGGATTTTTTTTTTTTTTAAGAATGTTGTTGAAGATGATATGAAGATGATGTAGATATGAGAAAGAAGAAGATGAAAAGTGAAAAAAAATCCAAAAAAAAGATGATGTTTATTGATTTGTTGTTCTAAGAATTGATTCTCGTATTTAATTTTTGTTGATTTGTTAAAGATGATGAAAAAGTTGAGTGAAAAAGATAAAGAAAGGGAAAAAGAATTAAGTGTTGATTGTTCATCGTAAGATAAAATAAACCTGTGTGATGCAACGGTTACCAATCAAATTGTTTAAATTAAAATAATTAATAGGATTTATGGTGAATCACTCTTAAGGTTGGTTCACCATAGACATTTGGGGGTTAAAGTTAACCGTCAGGACTTTTTTGAATAACGGAGCAAACGTTGAGGAACCAAAATGTTGATTTTAAGACTTATGAGACCAAAATGAAAACTGAAAATTAATCGAGGGACCTTTGGATTAATTTAGCCTAAAATAAACTAAATTTTTTTTGGAGATATTCTCATAATACTCTAAACATTTTTAAAAATTTTCATTCAAAAATATGAATTATTAGACCAATCCTTTCAAAAAAGTATTATTTTCATTCAAATGCTCTAAACATTAGTTTGAACATTGTCACTTAGATCACCTTTCAAAAAAAATCATTGTCACTTAGACCAATACTTTCAAAGGTATTATTTTTATTTTTCAACATAAAAAATATTACATTTTTATCTTTCTCGAATACAATTTCGTCTTGTTTTTTTTTAGGGAACAATTTCGTCTTATTATATTTTGTCATGTCTAATACTTATTATTTTACGAATCAAACATATCTTAAAATTATGTTTGGATGGAGAGTTTAAGAAGCATAAAGAGATGATGATTACTTTTTCTCTGTAAGTTACAGACACTGTATAATATGTATTAAAATGGATTAAACGTTTTTTTATTTAAAAATGGATTAAATGTTATTGATGTACTATATAATTATTTATCACGTTGTAATTTTAATTTTTGCAAAACACAAAATACTCTCTCAGCCGGCATTGAATGACAATCTTTCCACGTTGAATAATGTTAAAATCACCAATAAATTTGAGAAACGTAAGACATTAGTATGTCAAAATCTTTCCACATTGAATCAACAACCTTTCCACGTTGAAAAATCTTAGAGTAACAAGGATGTGGATCGACGTGGAATATGCAATGCAGATTTTTTGGATAGGTACTACTGCCAACTATGATCGAGATGGGCTTTCTTTGTATTCATGATCTTCATTCATGTATCTCGTAGGCGACACATACTCATTTTTAAATCAAACATCCTTATCTCCTAGCATTTTTTGAATTTAACAACCAAAGATTTGTCCTAAGATATTTAGTGTCTTAAACGAAACAATAAAAATAAAATTGTGTTCTTTTAATTATTCTAATAATTTTTTTGATGTATTTTTTGTTGTAAAAGATTTACTTATAATTAATGGTTCTAAAAATATATTTTCAATATAATTAATTAAACTAAATTATAAAAAGATATATCTATATAGTACTAACTACTAAGTAAAAATAGTAATTTTGATCCTCCTAAAATAATGGTGTCATGCCAGGCTGCCACCCCTCTGGGCTCCGGGTCACCCTGGTCAACATATATTTTTTATTTTTTTTGATCAAGTAGTCTAGCGGTTAAAAAAAATCACCTTAAACATGAATAAGTGGGGTGTTCGGGATTTAAACCCCGACCCTGCATATATTTATGTCATGAGTAAAAAGAAAAAGAAAAAGTCATCTGATGTCAAAAAAAAAAATTATCTGATAACGTAGTGGGTATTAACTCATTTACCATATATCAACTTATAGCTTATCCATATGCATTACTTCTTGTCAACACGGTCTGAATACATATCTTTAATTAACATGCTTAAAGTGTCCGATAACATATATCATTTAAAAAAAAACACATTTTCAACAAATTTGAAGGTATCTTTATTTTTTTTTATGCATTTGAAGTTATCTATTGTCAATTGTGTTTATTATTTTTTTATCAAAATAACAACAATAATAGAATTAAATAATAATACATGCTACTCCCGTTTATGAAGAATATTACATTATAAGTGGCCTCAATCTTAGTATAAAATGGGTACTTGTATACGTGCCTTGCATATGTAGTGTTCCAAGTGTTATGCAGATTGCATAGCTGGAGTTGTCTATCTGTTATTGCTTCTCCTAATCTTATCTTGTTGATTCCTTCCTCTATTTTCATTAGGATTTTCAAAAAACACAACATAATCACCACTATTTATTTACATTATAGTAACAACCTGCAGAAGGATCGAGCAAAATGATTCAAAGAACAGTGAACTTTTTGAGTTTAAGGAAATTCCTTCTTCGTCCTGGTTATCTGTCTTCTTCCAAGGTGATCAACTTTTTACTTTCTCATTCTTTGTTAATTTAAAATTTTCTTATGAAACTCATAACAATTTTACGTGTTTTTGTTTCTTTTCAAGTTTTCATTATATTATACCGTATCTCTGCTTTCTTAATTCCTTATGCTTCTGCTACATTTTGTGCCGGAAGGATTTATTTGATTTTTTAATATATTCTATTTCTTTTCAAAAACTTCTTTAAAAATTTCTTTATTATTAATTTAAAGACAAATTTGGGGTTAAAGTATAAAAGAGAATTAAGCCTCCATAATATTTAAGAGAGTTTAGGGTTAAATATTTAATATTAATTAAGACTCTTGACTTCACATACATTTTATCCATTTGACCATGGAAGAATGACAAAAACATGTCTAGGACCACAATAAAAAATTTAGCCTCTTACGCATAAAAACATTTATAAACTTATTTTCTTTCGTTTTTTACTAATAATATAATATATGTAATTTATTATATTGAAAAATTTCTTTATTTGTTAGGAAATATATATTCCTTTTACATTTTGTAATTTTTCGTTGATTGTAATGAAAAGTTTATTTTAATTTATTTTTTATTCTTCTTATCATATCTATTTTTTGCTTATAAATATTTATGTCATTTTATAAGTATACATAATTCTTTTATCTGATCTTTTATTTTTATTTTCTCTCATATCAAACTATTAAATAATCATCTTATTTTCTATTATTTTTTCTTCTTTTAAAACCATATATTCCTTTCGGATCTTTCGGTGTGAAATATAATTAACCAAAAGGTAAATGTATATAACTCAAATTTAGACTTAATATGCTTAATTTTATGCATATTTTGAAGCTTATTATAAATCTAATCTAATATCTATTACCCATTTATTTATATGATTTTGAGACCAATTATAAGAGGTTTTGGAGCTTTAATAGTTACTTTTATATATTGGTTCATTTAATTCTAGCTATTGATTTGAACCTATCGAGTCAAACCAAGTTGTTTGTGAGCTTGAATCGAATCGAATTCGAATCGAATAGAAATTTCGCGACGAACTCAAGTCAAGTTTTGAGCCGATCTAATTTTTATCGAGTCGAATCGAGCTGAACTATGTTCGACTCAATTCTAATGGGAAGGTTGAAGAACTTGTGTATATTTGCAAAAACAAACCTTATTGTGGAACTGGCTCAAACATTCATTTAAACATATGGTCTTTAACACAATCGCATCATAACAGATAGGGGCGTACAATGGCTATGCATCTCAGCCCTCCCCTCTTCCAATTCCGGACCCAACTTACAGGTAACTATAATATCTTGCACCATGTACGTACTCAACAACATTGTATTCATTCAACCAAAAAAAAAAAACTTTGTATTCATAGTACTTGTATTTGTAATTTGCAAAGGTTTTTTTGGGGAATTACTGTGCATTAATTGACTCATCGTTCTTCTCTAATTTGTACCAAAATAACAAATCAAGTGACGATGATGAGTACGCTAATGTGGATTGGGACAGCCTTGGGTTTGGACTCATGCCAACCGATTTCATGTACGTAACAAAATGTAGTGCTGGCCAAAATTTTGGACATGGACAACTTAATCGGTATGGCAACATAGAACTTAGCCCATCCGCAGGGGTCCTAAATTATGGCCAGGTATGATGATTAATGTCAAACTTTGAGTAGTAGTAGTATTTTATTTTGTATCTTCTTTAGAGGTTCAAAGCAAAACCATCAATGTTATCCACAGCTGTAGATGAATACAAACATGTCACAATTAAATATCTCAAGATAAGACTCCAAAAGAACGATAAAGATAGCCTCCAATATAAAGATATCAACATGTGTACAAGTGATGGATACTAATTATATAATCATTTGACCAGGTGGATCATCCACCGATTTTGACGGTGGTAGTGCCGGTTTGAGGGGGAGTTGCATGCACAAAACCCTCAGTCACAAAATATATTAGAAAAACAGTAAAAGAGAGATTTAAGATACCTAAAATAGGACAAGAAGCATTACTTCTATTGATGGGGTCACGTACCCATTCGGTTGGTCCACACCATCCTAATAAATAGTTCGATTGATTAGCAGACAAACTCATTCCAAATCTATTGTGATAAGGTGATATATATGCTTTAGATCGAGAATTTCATATCCCATTTTACTTGTTT
>Ga0315915_1005850_pt1 | contig 15215 bp, 4 predicted proteins | sample MpolbnodulesMG_FD_207738 | JGI IMG/M metagenome (GOLD analysis project Ga0315915, IMG submission 207738) | Medicago polymorpha root nodule microbial communities from Los Angeles, California, United States - branched nodules | ecosystem: Host-associated > Plants > Roots > Nodule | place: USA... | reverse complement strand
TTGAACTTAAAATAACATTGACACTGCTTCAATAGTTCAATATATGTTGTATCTTAGCTGTGTTTTTGAGGACTGTTGTGCTTGAAAAAATAACCAATACTGTTGTAACTTTTGTTGCTATTTGACGCCTTAGTTTTTCGGTTATTTCTGAAGGAAGTTTTATTGAATTTTATTCCTAGAAGGATTATTTTGTCACATTTCTCAAAACACGTAGTTTGTCCGACCTTACCAATTCAGACATGCATTCAATTAGTACGTGCAAAATTTGCACATTCAGATTGGTTAATCGGTTAATCTGGTCAAACGTGTTTTGAGAAATGTTGGGGGGACAAAAAAAAGCATTCTATTCCTACTAATGATTTTCTATAAGACAGTTTTAAAATTCAATTTTTAAATTTTGAATATTGTCGAGTAACGTAAGTACAACATATCATGATATAAATATTGATCCAAGTTTACAACTCCAAGAAAAAAGAGGCTAAAAATATATTGAGAGTATGAGAGAGAAAGTTTTCTTTTATAAAACACTACCCCATAACATTTCATACGGTCCTTAAAATCTTTAAAATGTAATGGTAGATAATGAAAGAAACAAGTTCCAAATAATACTACTCGAAATGGACATTTTAGAAAACAAACATTGTGTACTAAGATTCCTTTTATCCTCTTAATAACCTTCTAATTGAAATTGAAAAGAAAGAAGTTCTCCTCAATAAAAAATCCAACTCTTCCTTAACGCCTGAAGTTTGGGCTAGGATTCCTTTAACTATGTTAGATAATATTTTAGAGATTACTAATAGTTAAGAAAAACAAATGTTATTTTGTACTTGCTTGCCATAATTAAAATCAAGATAAGCGCTGCCGAAAACAATATATCTTGTTTTTAGTTTTTTATTTTTTAATTTCTGAAAATTGTACTTTTTGCCTCTTCAAAAAAAGTAATTAAGAAAGGGAAACGAGCTCTAAATTTACAAGCAAAAATCATCCCAGCAAATGTCAATTATTACTTTAAGACTACTTTGACCTATACCGTTAGGGGTATGTCCCTCTAGTTGGTTGAGAGAAACTTGGCAAAGAAGCAAAGAAGAAACTTGTTTATTAAATATGAATAGTGTTGGGGGGAGTCTCTGATTCACACTAGGATCCCACTCCCCCTCGAGCCTAACTAGGGCTATGACCGCTAAGTATACTACATCTGTCCCTAATTATAAGACTCTTTTGAGAAATTTTTTTGTCCCTTTTTATAAGACCATTTTGCTATTTCCAACTACATTAATTATTTTTTTACATACATGCCCCTATTTATTCTACATCTTTTTCTTCAATCAGCAATAAATAGCATATGAAAAACATAAACTAACTCTCTCTCTTAAGGATAAAATTGTAAAAACAATAGTGATTACAAATAATTTTAATACAAATATCCACTTTCTTAATTCCCGTGATTTTAACAAAAAGGTCTTATATATACGGACGAAGGTAGTATTAGGAATACGAGTCAAATCTCTTATATAGTTAATGTAAGACATAATTACTCACACTTGATTTCCAACAAACAGGGTTTGTTACAAATATGCTACTTACAACAAGTGAAATTTAACTGACTATCAGCTGGTGCTAACTAACTAACAGTTATTAAACAACTATCTCTGATAAGCTATACTAATCTACATACATACACAATAACAATCATGGGGTTGAATGTGCAGAAGACTGCCATTAAGCTGTTTACTTGTTGGACAAGTAAACCATGATCTTCAATTAATTTCTCAAATTTAACGCAAAACTTAGTTTTAATCACTTCAAAGATATACTTTTTGTTTGATTGCTCAGAAACATTTTTCGTCTGACATTGAAAGAAATTAAAGGCGTGGGATCCACCAAAAAACATTTTTCTTCAATCGTGCAAAAAAACAAGAGCCTTTCATTTTTTCACATAACATTAGTTAAAATTGAACATATATAGTGTTTAACTTTTAAGATAAATAGTTATAACTAGACTCTAACCCGTAAGATATACGGGTTTTGTAGAGTTTCACATATAAGTATCAAACTGACTATATTATTAATTTTTGAGTTACATTCAAAGTCATAGAAACAATCAAACTAAGTATGATTGAGAAACATTCTATTTGCATCAACAAAAATGAATATGGAATCAAACTCATAAATTAAATTATGTGAAAGTAATCAAACATGTAAATAAACACAATAAGAATGAGTGCTGGTGGCTTAAAAAAGGCCTTTAGGATTACATATCTATTTTAGAAGCAACAATATTTCAATAAAAATGATAGTGGTCTAGTGGTAAAAGCTCTAAGGTGTTATTATAGGTACCTAATTTGATTCCTTACAAACCTTTTTTTTCAAAATAATTATTTAGACCCACCAAAAAAGGCGGGATTAGGGTTAGTCAGGTTGATTAGGGACTATCTAACATTTATATATATTAAGATATTATTAGCATTATCATTGCTGATTTCAAGTACTGATCATGCAAAATAGCAGGAGCTTAGACACAAACCTAAGTCAAATTTATTTGCACAAATATAAATAAAAGAAATTAAAAGACAAATAAGTGTCACAACATTTAAAATTTTCTCTTTTATTTTATTTTTTCATTTGTGTGTGCTTAAATGGTTTTAGTTTTTCATTTGTGTGTGCTTAAATGGTTTTAGTTTGAGGTTGCATTTAAGTAAAGGGTAGTGTTAACTTGTGCCTTTAGGGCACATGTTAAAAAACTCAAAAGAAGAAATGTTCTCTAAAATTTCGTACATTCAATTCATTAAAAAGTTAAAGATTAAATGTAATGCACATATTACAATAAACTATTTCTATATTTAATTCATTAACTCGTGCCTTAACCAATAGTTATCATAAATATTTCTCAATCAATAGTTATCATATTATCATCAATGTGTAACGGTCTGATAACCGAGATAGATCTACCAAGCTCCCAAACCAAATGCTCTCAATTTGATCAAATTGAATTAAATGGTCCGATAACCGAGACAGATCTATCGAGTCAATTTGACCAAATACTCCCAAAGTAATTAAAACCCGATAACAAATGATTAACAATTTCCACATTCCCACAACCCCTCGCACAATTAGTTTTGAGTTATGACTCTTAAGAATAAAATAGACTATTGAATTATTAAAAAGTCAAAGATGACAACAAAGAAGTGATAAATGGTACATGTACCTCACGTCAAACAAATTTTCGAAGATACATGTATTTTTTATCGCTTCATTCTTATCCTCAATAATTATTAATTATCTAATACTTTCTTCCATTATTTGAGTCATAACACAAGATCAATGAAGTATGTGCTTATTACATATACAACAAATTTAGAATACCTTATATACTTAATACGAAAGAAACATGCTCAATAAAAAAATTGATCTTAAAAAACAAAAAACAACCAAGATAAGCGTGTCTCCAGAGAAAAGAGAAGATAATGAAATCATAATAAATTTGCAGAATCAATAGCAAAATCTATTTATTATATAACTATTTAATTCAAGCAATGATAAATAATTTGGAACAGGCATAATCTAACTATTGTCAGTAAGAACTTGCAAAGGAACGAGACGTGAAAGGAGGCTCGATCACACGATTAACCAATACATGAGTTTCACAAACTGAACAATGAAAACGTTAGCCTTTATTTAATACACAAGATCAAAAAGTTCCTTAGAATCATCTTCCAAGTAGATTGGAACTTGGATTGCAGCATTATTAAGCTAATAAAAGATAAAACTAGTACAAACCTTTACTGTAGATATTTTTTTTAAATGTAGAAAATTAGTGACATTCAATAGATGCCTCTTTCAGTAGAAAAAGAGTTGACACTGCTTATAAGGAAATAACAAGTTATGTCTGTTAGGTTTTAGTATATGACCAAAAGCATCCGTGATTTGATTGTCACAATACAAAACCAAAACAAACTCTCAACTTTATCATCCTCATCTCAACCAGAATATATTATCCCAATAGTACAATTTATGGAATTAAAGAAGTAAATAAGTTGTAGATCACAATTTATGGACGGAAGTGGAATACATGGGAAAAAAATACGTGAAACTAAAAGTATTTGCACATAAAAAAGAGACCATACTCGAATATAATAAGCTTATAAACTTCTTTGAACTTTGAAAAAAAAAAAAAACCTTTAAACAAAACCAAATAAGGAGGAATCACAATCTTTTCTACATTCTATACTTAAAAGATTGTTACTACGAAAAGTTTTATAAATAAACGAACAGAACTAAAGAAAGAAATAAAAATAAATTAACAATTTTAGCACAAGGTTGTTAAAATTTGTTGAAGGGAAGTAAAGAAATGTTGTAACTTTAGTAAAGATGGAGAGTGAGTTTAAGGAGCACCAAGTTTTCTCTAATACTACAATTCACGCAGGGTACTATTACATCTTCATCCAACAGAAAATACATGCAAAATCATGCGATCTTAGCCGTTGGTTCATTCAATGATGGTACAAAGGCATGCTGTTGTAAATTTTGATTATATTTCAAAAGTTTTAAATATTGTGTTCCATATTTTTAATTGATAAATATAGTTTTTTTTAATAGAACTCATTATTATTATTATTATTTTATTTATGATTAATACTAATATTTGACTTGGTCTAATTCTTTGGGCCACATCTTTTTGACTTGACTAAGTCTACACATTTTTTACTCTTATTTGAAACGGTAATTTAGGCACATGAATTTTATTTTGTAACCGAAACAAAATTAAAGAGGCACATTATGTTTTGAGTTTGTGCTGCCATTATATTTGATGAGTGAGTGCCTATTTTACTATCCATCTCTAACTGCCAATTTATATATAACAGGGTCACGTTGTTTATTTCTAACTGCCAAGAAAGATAAGTTTAATCGTTATTCCTCTTGTTTATTCTCTTTAATATTTAATTGATGCTTTTATTTATAGAGATAATTTATTCCTGATTTTACAACACATGCTTAGTGTGTGAGCAATTAGGCAGTTTGTAAAATTGTACAAAAACTACATACTGAACAATTGAAAGTGCATTAGCATCTTACCTGCTTACGCTTACCCTTTCTTATCCAATAATTATTAATTATCCAACAAAAGAAAGGGTTTTGGAGCATGGTTAAAGAATAGATGGATCTAGAGCATGATTTGGGGCTATTTGAAGCCAAAAATATAAAGATTTTATGCAAAAACATCAGACACGGTCGTGCCTGACAAAGACTAGGCCGTGCACCCATTGTGTTCAAACATGCCAAACTTTAGGAAGCTAGGCATGGTCCGTGCCTGTAGGCGCACGGCCGTGCGCGACGCTTCGACCTTTTTTGCTGTTTTGTTTTCAAGACTTGGCACGGTTCATGCCAACCTGAGCACGGCCGTGCCAAGGTTCCAAGTTCCAAGTTGAGCATGGCTGTTTTGTTTTCTTAGGGCTTAAGTTAGCTTTTAGGCTATAAATAGAGCAGCCACCAGACATATTATTCATCTTTTGTTCTTGGGAATTCTCTGTGACAATTATTTTCATTTATCAAAGTTCTTTTTTTCCTTGCTTTTTATTATTCTTGTTCTTTATTTCCAGCTATTTACTTTCATGTTCTTCTTCTTAATCTCTATGTCTACGATGAACTTGAGTGAGTAGACTTCTTTGTCTTGGGATTGTTGGATGAGTCTAGTGACTTAATCCTATCAAACCAAACCTGGAACCCTAATTTTATGTAATCCTATTTTTCTAATCTAATCTCACCATTCTTAATTCTTATTTCAAATACTAACCGAAGTATCGAAAGAAGAAGGTTAGTATTTGACATGTGAGATTAGACAAGGTTTTCGAAACATGAGAATAGTCTAGAAAACCTTGAGATCTTAAAGTTTCGTTCTTAATGGGTTTCAACAACGATCAACCAAGAGAATATGTGTGGTTGTTGTTGAAACACACTCATTGATTTCGAGAGAAACCTTGATATGCTTTAGAGAAACCGGTCTTTAGAAATAGGTCTAACATAAAATTAGTAATTAGGTTTGGATTGTGAAAGATTTGTCATTATGATGAACCAACGATCCCGAGGCGCTTTTTACTATTAATTTTCAATCAATCAAAATCCCAACTTTTAAAACCCTAATCTTAATTAAAAAAAAAGAATCAATTTACACAACTCCCTGTTGGAACGATACTTTTTACTACCTTGATAAAACTGTGCACTTGCAGATTTTACACATCAATAATACTCGGAGATGCTCTACTTCCAAAATTATTATCCATCCTAGTTTCATTTTCATCCTTACGCAATGCTATCTAAGACGGCACCACCTTTTAGAATGGTTCTCTCATAGAGAAAGGATGGGGTGCCATATCAGACGACCGACACTGTGACGAGGAAAATGAAACTAGACATTTGAGATAATAATTTTGTAAATAGGATAAATTGAAGTATATTTTTCACACTAGGGTAATTTGAAAGAAATTCTCTTTATTAACTACTAGCGAAAAGACGGACATGCCCGTCTGTTTGCTTTTTCATTGCGTTAACATTTGAAAATTATGAACAATATTTTTTTTATGAAATTTTGGTTTTGATTAAAAGTAAAAATATAAATGTTTGTTGCTTTTTTAATGACACGAACAACAATCTTTATTATAGAAAAAGTTGTTTAATATTATAATTGGAATAACAAAAAAGTAAGTATAAATATACTCATATAGTTTGTTATACTTTTTAAATGATAAAGATAAAAAACAAATTCATATCGTGTTTGTTACATTTGTTTTAATATTTAAATTTATTACATGTGTTATTTGTATTGAAAATTAAGGATAGTTTTGGAAAGAAAAATCCAGCCCAAAAGTGCTGAAAGGGATAGTTTTCTTTATATATAACAAGTTCCTAGAGAGAACCTTCTATACTTAGGATACCTTTATATTTAATACGAAAGAAACATGGTCAATACAAACTTTGTTCTTAAAATAAAACCAGATAAGCGCGTCTCTAGAGACAACAAAAGATAATGAAATCAAAATAATTTGATGAGAAAGGACGGCTTGTGAGTAGATGATAGTGTGAGGTACGAGAACCAATGCAAGGAGGCTCGATCACAAGAATAGCTGATACTGCATATGTTTCATAAATTGAGCAATGGAAAAAGTTGACCTTTATTAAGATTTTTTTTCTTCAAACTACCCTACGGAAATATTACTCGGTTATACCATACTTCAAAAATTATTATCCAAATTGTTCAATTTCAATTTTCTCCTTAAATAGCGTCATCTGAGACGACGCTACCGTCCTTCAGAATGTCTCCCTATCAGAAAGAAAGGATAGTGGTGCCATCTCAAATGAATGAAACTAGACATTTTGGATAATAATGTTGTGAATGTGATATATTGAAGTATTATTTTCACAAATAGAGTAATTTGAAAAAAAATTCTTTATTAACTAATTACACAAGATCATCAAGTTCCTTCGAATCATCGTTCAAGTAGATTGAAACTTGGATTGCAACACTATTAAGCTAATAAAAGATAAAACTAGCACCAACCATTGATGCAGAATGATTTATTTTTTTTTTTAGAAATTAGGTTAAAAATCATAATTCAATAGATGCATCTTTCAGTAGAAAAAAAATAAATCGATACTGCTTATGTGTGTTTGGTTCTAGAATATAACTTAAAGCAACGGTAATTTGATTGTCACAATAAAAATTCAAAACAAATTCTCAACTTTAAGAAATGAATTTTATCATCCTCATCTCAACCACAATATATTATCCCAATAGTAGAATTTATGGATGGAAGTGGAATAGATGCAATAAAATACATGAAAATTATAAGATTGTTTATATAAGCTGGTAAACTTGTTTGGACTTTGAAAAAAACAACTTGCTTCATTCTATATTTACTGATTATTATCACTAAAATTTTTATAAATAGAACTAAAGAAGGAAATAAAACTTTCAGCATAAGGTTGCTAACATTTGTTGAAGGGAAGTAAAGAAATGTTGCAACTTTAGTAAAGATGGTGAGTGAGGGTGTGAGTTTTGGGAGCATCTGGTTTTCTTTAATACTACTATTCATGCAGGGTACAATTACAACTTTATCCAACAAGAAATACAAAATCCTGTGTGATATTTATCCAACATACTTGCTGTATGAGAAATTAGACAGTTTGCAAAAATATGCAAAAACTGCATACTGAACAATTGAAAGTATATTAGCATCTTGCCTGCTTAAAGCTTACCCTTTATGAATACTCTTGGCTCCCCATGTGCACTGGTGATATTACGTACAACTTGCGATTTGGTAACATTCCAATGGTATCCTCATTCCCCAATCAATCTTACAAAATATTTTATTTCACCTATTCGGATCAAGATTATTTGAGACTGTGTTTGGTTTTGCCGAGATAAAAATAAATTTTGAATGAATTGATTTTATAAAATTGGTTGTGGTTAAATATGAGGAGAAAGTAAAATGCTTTATGTTTGATTGACTATATTAATATCAAAGAGACTTGGACAGTAAATTTGTACATAAGAGTCAATTCTAAAATGTAACACTCCAATTTCTAGCTTTAAATTAGAATTAATTAACCCACACAAAAACAAAATAGCAGAAACTAATAAATAACTTCATTGAATTCCATACATCAAAAATAAAAAGTATAACTTGATTTCTATATTTGAGCAAAAAGAGTTTCTTGTCTAATCAACTAGTAATATCTTCAAGTAATTTCTCAAGTCCATCCCTTTATTTATTTCTACTTTCTAGCACTTAGCTATGCATTTGTATTAGTAACAATTAGGCTTTGAAATATTCCATGCGGAAAATACATTAATTTATCATAGATAGCAAGCACGTTATAAATTTAATATAATGTCCATCGACATATGGAGCTGATCTACACTCTTATAATAGTTTTCCATCAATATCCATCCTATTTTAACAGTATTCTTTTGCAGGAATGGGATATGGAAACTTACAATTAATCTCTACTCTATTTGAATTATATCCATTTTTATGTTCTCATTTGCAAACTTATATCTTTTGTAGGATGAAAACTGCACAAGGAGCTACAAAAGTTTGGCTTTCGTTATTAAGCTGAACTATCAGGATTTAACATGATTAGACATGACAAAAGTCGATTTGTCACATATGTTACCAAGACTTTAGTCAATAATGAGTTGCTTGTGACATTAAGTTTGTAGTCATGTTTTATGGTATAATGAGGGTTCTGATTTTAAGAAAAATAATGAGTGTATATATAAAAGTAGCTATATATTCCATATAGGAAGATCATTTTGTTTGCAAGCCAAAAATCTAACATATAAGGGATATAAATCAGGGAAAATTACATTTAACTTCTCTGAAATGTTTTGTTGCCTTAATCCTCTTATTTACATGGAAAGTGACACTTATAATCTCAAATTCGATTATGATATACATGAAGTTGGATTAAGTATTATTTTAGACAAAGGTTGAACTCATACACATGATTGATTCAACATCCACAAAAGTTCAACGACCACTTGAGTTTAATCGCACCTCTCCTGCTGCAACTTCAAGCAGCTTCTACGTGAGGTTGGCATTTCTCCATCTTATCTTCATTGAATTTTTTATCATAAACAAACAAACAAAAGGTATAAAAAACATAACATTATCAATTGTCACAGTGAAATCATTCATATGAAAGAAAAAATAGTTTACAAAAGGTATAAAAAAAACAAACAAACAAAAACATTAAAAAACTGACAATTGTAGTTGACTATCGATCATTATTTTGTAATAAAAGTAATTCGTTATCACGAGCACATGATAAAAATTTGATGTAAAAGTACGTAAACACTATGGCATGAGTTGTAACTCTTTTATATGAAGGCGAAAATCCAATTCCTTTGCCAAAGATAATAATTATAAGTTATGGTCAGATTGTCACATTTCTCAAAACACGTAATTTGTCTGAACTAGCCAATTTAGACGTGCATTCAATCCCGATATTCAAAATTTGCACATTCAGATTGGTTAATTTGGACAAACATGTTTTGAGAAATGTTGGAGGACAAAAAAAAAACATTCTATTTCTACTAATGATTTTCTATAAGACAATTTTAAAATTCATCAACTATTAAATTTAAATTTTGTTGAGTATGAAATTTTATAATATTTATATTTTATCACATAAATAAATATTAATCAAAGCTTACAACTCAAATTTAGTATAAAGTATTCTATAAAACACCACCCCAGAGCACTTATGGTCCTTAAAATCTAATGGGAGACAATGAAATGCAAAAAGTTCCAAAGGATACAACTTGAAATAAACATTTTACCAGATTCCTTTTATCCTCTTAACAACATTCTCTCAGAAATATTAGTTTGAAGTTGTATCAAAGTAAATATTTTTCAGTCAATAGTAAAAGTTACACACTGAAATTGTCTTGATTATTACTTTTTATCACCCTATACTCTTCTCACGCGTCCTATGACATATTTCCAAAATACCTCCATCGTTATTATACCCCTAGAAAATAACTCCTTCAGGTTTGGTCCCCCTTTTGTTTAAATTATGGATTTTGGTCCCTCAATTTTTAAATCCGCAATTTCGGTCTCTCAATTTTTCTAATTTTTTAAATTGAAACCAACATTTTCATTTGACGCTAATGTGACACAATTTTAAATGACATGGCATTGAACTTAGTACATACATGGAAGACATGTCATATTAAACTTAAATAACTATTTTTATACTTTGAAGTGTTATTTATCTATTATTATTAATTTTACAAATTATATAAAATTGGTATTTCCCAAAAAAAATTCAGATTGAATTCTGGGGAACCCTGAAGAAAGAATCCTCAATTTCATTGTGTCATCCAATTATTCCCCCAATTACATCGCTTCATCTCTGTTCTTAATCATCATCGCAACCATTCTTTTCGATTCACTCAAGATGCCTCGGTCATCGTCCTTCTCAATCATCGTCTTTTTTGATTCATCACAACCAATTTTTGGGATCTGCAACTCATTTTTTTCTTCATCTTCTTCTTATGTTGTTTAGTTTTATGAGATATATGTTACTGTAATGGTTGTAAGGGAGAAAAGGATGCAATTCTTTTTTACTAGTATGATGAAGAATTGACCAATCATGCAAAGGGCAATTTTGCATCCTGTTTCGTCCATGACGATAAGAATGGATCTCTTTGGTTTTGCATTCCGCTTCCTTTGTGTCCGTTTTCCCTTTTGTAGATGAGCTCATCGCTAAATCACATATGTTGATAGAGATTAAAAGTTAGGGTTCATAGTTTTTAGCTTTCTGAAAATCATAGTGCAAATGACATTTTAGGGTCCACGGTTTCTATTTGTGAAAAAAAATCCAATTTCTAATTTTTTGGAAATATTTTTTTTATACTTGTTTAATCAAATTTTAATTAAAAGTTGAAGTTTAATATGACATGGCTTTCTTGTTATACTAATTTATGTGCCACGCCATTTAAAATTGTGTCACATTAACATCAATTGAAATGTTGGTTTTAATTTCAAAAATTAGAAAAATTGAAGGACTGGAAATTGCAGATTTAAAAATTAAGGGATTAAAATCTAGAAGTTGAATAAAAAGGGGAACCAAAACATCAATTTTTGTAAGCTTGATCTCAATAAATATCTACTATTGTGTTAATTTAATATATCTTGTTTTTTTTTTAAAGATGTTAATTTAATATATCTTGTTGATAAAGAAATATTTTCACTATCCTTCACACAATAATAAGTGTGCTTGTTATTATCAAAAACAAATATCGAATCAACAAAGATGGCACTATAGCTTTGATCATTCAAGTTTTTCCCTAATCTAATCAAGATTGTAAAGGGTTTGTATAGGAAACCCGTTTATGAAAAGAGTTGGAAATATGAATAGAAATTAAAGGATTAGACATCATCATCTATTCATTCAATGTGTCCTCTTGATCATTCATCCATTTAACTCCTTTAATATCTTAACTCAACAAAAGTTAGCTACCCATTCCCTAGAGAAAAAATGTCTCTAAACATAAGTCTTCTTTCCAATTATTTATTCATTTAGGGTATTGTATAGGATAGATGATAAAAAAATAAAAAATAAAGTTTTTAACTTGAAAGAATTTTTAAAAAATTGATTGCACGGTTTTTAAGACAATATTTGTATACTTAGCCAAAAAAAAAAAAAATTTCTATACTTAATTTACTTGGCATTTGTCATTTATTTATTTTCAACTATAAATATAAATAATACTATTAATGGTTAGATCGTCATGCAGAAAGAGATTTGTTAGGTTTCTAAAGGACAAGCAATATTTTGGGTTTACAGCTTCGACAAGAGGGTGACGATCAACGACAAAAGTCGGCGACAAAAAGCATGTGGATAATGGATAAGGGAATCAGCAAGGTAGACGACTTAGTGTCCTTGTAAATTGTAATTCCTAAATGTTATGGAGAACCTCTCATGCTTCTCTTAGGGATGGATTCTTGACTTGTGGTATTTTAGGCGACTTATTTATGTCTCAGAAATGAAATGTTAGGGACATAAGTTTGGTATGCTCCTTTTAAAAATGTTCATCATGATTTATTTTTTTTGGTAGAAAAATGTTCTTCACATTGAGAAGATGGTGCGCGAGCACTTAATAATGCGTAGTTGGACAATTTGCAAGTTTTGGCCAACACCGCTCGATTCAATTAGTCTGAGGTAAAGGAGGGAGAGAAGGGAGTGAGTCATAAAAAATTTGAAGAGTGAATGATAGGAAGGAGGTGGCTGATGTGGAGAAAGTGTCGTCTCAACCTTACATTTATATACCCGTTGAGTGGAGAGGGCTTGTGTATACATCTGTGTATAAACTTACGTGTTATATGTGTTTGCATACAAGAATTTATCAATGAGTTTCAGAAACTAAGCAATTAAAAAGTTGGCCTTTATTAAGATTTTTTCTTCAAACTACCCTTCATATGAAACCTATTTCCAAAATTATTTTCCAATTTACCTAATTTCATTTTCATCGCCTTTATTAAGAATTTTCTTCAAACTACCCTTCATATGAAACCTATTTCCAAAATTATTTTCCAATTTACCTAATTTCATTTTCATCATTTCATAGCGTCAGGCGAAACGACACCACCTCCTTCGTAATGGCTCCCTCTTATAGGGAAAGGTCTCTGAGAGGGAGTCATCCTGGAGTAAGGCGGCGGCGTCTCAGATGGCTTTATGACAGACAAAAGCGAAACTAGGATATTTTTTTAATAATTTACTTTGTAAACAGGGTAGATTGAAGTATTATTTTCACAACTAAGGTAATTTGAAGAAGAAAAAAAAATCTTTTATAACTAACAACACAAGATCCTTCGAATTTTCTTCCAAATAGATTGGAACTTGGATTGCGACACTATTAAGCTTATAAAAGATAAATTTAGCACCAATTTTTACTGCAGAATTATTTAAAAAATGTAGAAATTAGGTTCAAAATCATAATACGTATGAGGACAAAATTACAAATGTCATTCAATAGATGCCTCTTTCAGTAGAAACAATGAGACGATACTGCTCATAGAAATAGCAAGTCATGTGTGTTTGGTTCTAGAATATGACTAAAAGCAACAGTGATTTGATTGTCACAATAAAAATTCAAAACAAACTTTGAAATTTAAGAAATGAATTTTATCACCCACACTCTCAACCACAATTAATTATCCCAATAGTACAATCTACTGAACACCACGATCTAAGTTGTATGTAACAATTTATGGATGGAAGTGGAATACATGCAATAAAATACATGAAAATTATTCCCTTCAAAAAAAAAAAACATGAAAATTATTAAATTGTTTACAAAAAAAAAAAAGGCATACACATGAATATATAATATAAGCTGATAAACTTGTTTGAACTTTGAAAAAGAAATTTCAACTTTAAACAAGACCAAAAAAGAGGAATTACAATCTTTTCTACATTCTATATTTACAGATTGTTGCTACTAAAAGTTTTATAAATAAATAGAACTAAAGAAAGAAATAAAGATAAAGAAAAGTTGATACTTTAGTAAAGATGAAGAGCAAGGGTGTGAGTTTAAGGAACATCTGGTTTTCTTTAATACTACTATTCATGCAGGGTACAATTACATCTTTATCCAATAAACAATACAAAATCCTGTGTGATCTTTATCCAACATGCTTACTGTGTGAGAAATTAGGCAGTTTGCAAAAACTGCATACTGAACAATTGAAAGTATATTAGCATCTTACCTGCTTAAGCTTACCCTTTGTGATTACTCTTGGCTTGTGCACTGGTGGTACAAGTAGAGAGTTTGTAACATCCCAACAGTATCCACAATCAGTACTATGCATGTGAGGGAGAAAATCAACAGAATTTTGTTGTTCAAGGTGGGTATAGGTACACAATTCATTGGACTAATATATATTTTTCACCTTTTTTAATCAAGGAGAGTTGTTCAAGGGAATATATTTTTTTCACCTTTTTGGATCAAGATTTATTTGAGAGGATGTTTGACTTTTGTTCTGCCGTGATAGAAATTAAGTTTAAGTGAATTGATTTTGTAAAATTGATTGTGATCATTGTTGTGAAAATTCCGACTTAAATTTTAAAATTCTGGATTTTGCGACTTTCTTCAACTTCAACGACTCAAATCTATAGTAGAATTTCAAAATAGGCAAAATCCATCGATTTTGATTGCGATTTTATGATTTCTTATAAACTAAGTCATTTATGACTTATATATACCATTTATAAAATATATTTAGTATTATTTTTTTTTTGTTGGTAAAATTCATCGATTTTGATTGCGATTTTACAATTTCTTATATCGATTCTACAAAAGTAGTTAAGTAAAATCCTTCGATTTTGGTTGCGATTTTACGATTGTCGACTTTGCTCATCTCTTTCGACATCCCGATTTTGACAACCTTGATTCTGATTAAATATTAGTTGAAAGGAAAATGATTTATGTTCGACTACATTTATATAAATGACTTGAAAAATAAAATTGAATCTAAAATCCAATTTTAGTATCAAAAGGTCCAATTTGTAACTCCAAATCAAAATAAGTGTTGTGAAATCAACCTTGATCGGAATCACACCAATGAAAAACAAGGATGTGTGGAGCAAAAGATAGTGGTAATCCTAGGTCTAAGTGTCTTCAAGCAACAACACACACAAGAGCTAAAACA
>Ga0315915_1005849_pt1 | contig 15215 bp, 9 predicted proteins | sample MpolbnodulesMG_FD_207738 | JGI IMG/M metagenome (GOLD analysis project Ga0315915, IMG submission 207738) | Medicago polymorpha root nodule microbial communities from Los Angeles, California, United States - branched nodules | ecosystem: Host-associated > Plants > Roots > Nodule | place: USA... | reverse complement strand
CTTCTCTCAGGCCTAAAATACTTGACAGAATCAAGATATGAAATGTGTACACAACGCTGATTTGGATTGCCGCATTCAGAGCCGAACTCCTGGGAGTACATTCCAAAAATGCATATATCTACTCCTTCAATCTGCTGAAACAGAAGAATAACCTGAAAATACAGACATAATAGAGTAGACATCAAGAGAAAGTTAGTTCTGAAGATGCAATTTGTGGTATATTTATTTATTCAATAATAAACCACTGAACTTACTCTTGATCTATAAGAGAATTCGGCAGGGTAATTTTCCTCTGGAATGATGTCCAGAAACAGCTTATTCACTTTCAATTGTTTGTCGACAGATAACACTTCTCTAACAGAAAGACTTTCTGCTGCTGAAACCTACAATTTTGCAGTAATTCAAGGCACATACGTAAATAATCTAGATTTTTCAAATCAATATATATTTGGTTGAAAAAAGATCAATAATTTTATTAACATGACAGAATACTAATTTATTACTATTATCAATTTACTTGCTTGCATAAGAATAAGAAAATGTCAAGATATTTGAAGTTTATGTGCATACATGCTGATTTCTCAGTATTACCTTATCAAGATTCTCATTCCCTTCAACTTTTTCCCAGTTCGCTCTCTCTTCCATGAGACGCTCAAAAAGTCTTTTTTCTAAGTGGTCACTAAGCATGGTTCTTGGCAAGTCCTTAGCACCAAAATTAGCAGCTTTTGGTAAAGGAACATGAATTCCATTTTCAATTTCTTTTAAGCGGCATACAGGACATATATACTCAGCACTGCAATCCAAATCTCTTTTGTTGTTGTAGAGTGCACATATTTGATGCTGCCATCTTTTGCATTTATTGCATTCAACCCACTAGAAGAAACAACAGTCATAAAGAGTTAGTATATAGTTCTCTGTATATCAAGCTGAATTATATAGTAATCGATATTGAAACTTACGGGTTCTTCAAAAACTTCATCGTTATTCTTTTTTTCGAGATTTGTCTTAGAAACAAATGCCCCATTGAATGTAATTTTCCCACCTTTAGAATTCTTATAACACACGGAGCAAATGCAACCCTGTGCATCAAATTCTTCTTCTTTTCTACAAAAATAGGTTCTCCTGATGCGTACGCCACAACATGAACAAAAAATTGGCACTGGTGCAAAGTAAAGCTTTTTCCTTTGACATAATTGGCATGTGTTTGCATCAATCCCTGCTTTCTCCTCAGATGTAATCTGTGTTAAAAGAATTATTAACTTCTATATGGCTTAAAAATTCAAAAGCAAAAAGAAATATGTATATATGTAAATTGCAGAAATAGAAAATGTAATTTTAATAAAAATCACAAACTAAAAATGAATTTAATTTTTTTTGCAGAAATTGACAAATGTAAATAAAATCTGTCAGCTGAGCATGCACGCAAATACAGACATTCAAAATTTCACAATAACATGCATGCATAATATCCAATGATTAAAAGAAGCACCATTCATGAGCTTTAACCAAATAGCTTTACCTTTTGGAATAGTTGGTTCATGACATAAATCATAACAGTCATACGTAAACAGATCAAGGTAATTGAAAACACTGGCAGGTGGTGTACTAACCTGAACAGATTCCTTTCTCAGACTAGTAATATGTTCTTCTATTTGATCACGTGTGAACAAATCAATCAAGGAAACAGCCTCAACTATTGTATTTGGGGATTTTGTTTGCTTCTCTTGATCATCTTTTGACTCAATGATTTCTTTTTTATCGTTTATCCCATCCTGGTTGAATCCAGTTCTGCCTTCAATGTCCTCTTCACCCTCATGAACAATAATAAGTTCTTTTTTAGCATTTACCCCATCCTGGAGGAATCCAGTTCTGCCTTGTATGTCCTCTTCATCGTCATCAATATCTTTAAGTTTCTTCCCGAGAGTAGGCCTACTGTTGATTTCCATTGAGTTTCTGCTGTAGATCATGCCAGACTCTGAGCCTTTCGAGGGAATCATTCCAGACTCAATAGTCTCTAACTGTTGCTGCACTTCTGAAAGTGTTTCAAAAGAACAAGGTTGAGCCATCTCGTAAGTCGATTGATCGGAACTGGCATCATTAACCCAAGAGACGTCAAAAGCAAACTCCGTCATTTTCTGTCTTTTCGTAGGTTGTAGCATGGCATGAGTGAAACTGTTCTGAAAATCCAACTCCTGGGGTTTATTTCGCCTTGTATCTTCCAGTTCTAAGCACGAACTCGTGCTAGGAAAAAGATTGGATTGTTCCGAAATATCCGCTGAAACAAGTTTAGGGAATGTCGAATGTAAATCTTCAAATTGAATGGACTTTCCCACTGAAGTAGGAAAACTCATAGACTCATTATTCTGGATAAACCCCAAACAATCTCTCTGTTTTGACAGATTCATCTCCACTGCAAAAGTAGCAAAATAAATGGGTAAAAAAAATAATTCTAGCAAAGAAAGAAGCACAAAGTCAGTAATATGCAAAGACAAAATCAATATTGCACGAATAATGATTAAAAATTGGGGAGAAATCACAATCTAATTTAAGCATGCCATTATTTGCATGTTTCAGAGGAAAATAGTAGCTACTTGATCTGGTGTTAGCATCCAGATTGCTTCCACCATACGAAACGGGTAAGTTAGGAAGCACACACATATCAGCAAGTAGGGGGATTGACGAACCATCGTCAGGAAAGCAAGGCAGGCCATGAACAATAAAAGGGTCAGATAGTCTCCCTTCTGGAACACCATAATAACTAGCGGCATCAGACTTGGAAACACCCACTAGAGCTTGCATACGCTGATTCAACGTCTCCAGGTTCATATATTCCTCCTGCCAAATTCGTAGAAAAAACTGTGCTTAATTGACAGAATACAGATATAATTTTATACTATTATATGCAAATGTTATTAGCAAAAAAAAAAGTAATATATGCTCAAACACAACATTTCAAGAAACAAACCTTTGAAGCAGCAGTGGTAAGTAGCAATAATTCCAGCATAGGGGCGAATTGCTCATTCTGAATGATTTCAAAACTGAATAAAATTTAAAGTTAGTATAGTCTCAATTCAATTGCAATCTTAAGTTGAAGCAGATGCAAGCAACCACATTTCTATGAAAGTTAAATCACTTTCACTCACATTCTTTTTCTTATCCAGTGACGGTTGTATGCCATTTCAGGATGATAACGCCAGTCTGTGGAGAATCCTATTGGATTACTTACATGTTGATTGCATAATTTATCAAAACATCTCTTTTGCGGAGTGTTTGAGACAACTGATGAAGAATTTCTTGGCAATTCTCTCCAAATATTCCCACCAAGTTCAGAACCCTTCGCAAGCATCTTTTCGCCTTATCAGAAACAATTCACATTCTGAGGCCACGGGAAATAATAAACGTTAGAGAAAATTCCAACAATGTTCTGGACGCGCCATAAAGAGGGAAAACATGATTATCATAACTTTAAACCAGCTCACAGTTAAATTTGTCAAGAATTTATAAAGAATTCGTTTATAAAGAACCCGCGTTTATTTGTTAAATCATTCAGGTTGAGAATGTGAATTAAATTGATTAATGAAAACAGAAATTAAGAACAAGATTGAAGTTATTATGATCAATTGATAACAATACCGACATTGAAAAACGATGAATTGATTAAGGAGTGCGCTAAAAAGAAAAGGCCCAATTGCAATGAATGAAATTAGGGTTAGGGTTTAAGAATTGGGGATAACATAACACTATAGAACACAAAGATAACGTTAGAGAGAGATAGAGAGAGAACAACCTGTATCGCTGACGTTGTTGTTGTTGTGGTCCCTCCCGTTTTATTCCTCTTCTTAACTTCTTACAGGAGGGAGGAGTATTTATCTTTTTAGTTTAGGGTAATCTCTTGTTTAATTTAATTTAAGATGAAAACAACAAGATAATTACGAAATTAATGTGATCCTCCTACTTTTCAATAGTGATCATTGATTAGTTTAATATATAGTTGTTTTTGTTTGTTGACAACTTTTATTTAAGTTTAACAGTATTTTTTTAAGGTCTTGCTAACCGGTGCCCCTGGGTACTGGTTAAGCATTAATCAATGCCCGGGGGCACCGGTTAGCATTTCCCTTTTTTTAATGTTTAAGAGTGCATTTTTAGGGCACAAATCAAAATGATAAAAATAGAAATATTGGATTGAGAAATTGTAAAAAGTGGTAAATTTAATTTTTTAAAAGTTTAAATATTGTTGAATCTAGGGCAAATCTATTACTACTACTTTATTAATTTTAAAAAAAAAATCTATCATTGTTTGTTTACTTTACAAATGTCATAAGAACGCTTATTGCCATAACAATTTTTTTATAAAAGATTGAGCTAAATCTTCCATGATAATATAGGAAAATGATGAAAAAAAAAGTATCTTAGACACTCGATGTGTTTGATCTATTAAAAAATAAGTAATTGATAGAATAGACATAACAACACTTACATAACATAAAATACAACACTACACCGTAAACTTTTACTGATATATTAAACATTATTTTTTATCTTACACGATGTTTGAAGAGCAAAAGATTACTTTTGTATTTTAAAACTTGTACTTAAACAAAAAGAAAAGTGTTATGGTGATGAATAAAATTTTTTGTTTTTGTTGGACCTCTATTTTACCATATCCATGGAACAATTTTGAAAATTGAACACAATAAAACTAAAGTAGTTTTAGTATCAAATGAGAAACCAAGTGTTTAGCCTCAAATAGTAGCGAGTTCTCAATAGGAGGAATTGTTGAAGAGAAATTGAGTTTATTCTTTTATAGAACAATTCTCCACGTTTTATTTGCTTCTGAACGAATTTCGAATTATTAGATCCTTTTTACTGAAATAAGAGGATTAGTACAAAATAAAATTGTCTCATCCCTTAATTTTTTTAGCATATGAAACATATTCTATAACTTTATTTAAGACAAAACATTTAGAAGTTTTGTTGAGTGACGACGTGTATTAATCACTTCCTTTGTCCTATACCAATGCATGTTTTTATCTTTAATTATATATTATAAAAATTATAAAAATTTAACATGTCGAAAATATTCATCGAGACGAATCTAACGACATCTTATAATATTATTTATTTTTGTATATTAGTAGAAAAATATGCTCAGGGAGTAGTGATTTTCTATCATTTTTGGATTATTAATGATCATCATTGTCAAATTATTATTATATTCTCACTGTCATCTGTCTCATTGTTAGATTTTTATACAATAGGTCTTGAAAGATTTCAATAATGAGTTTTGCTAGAAGACACCTTATATGAATGTGTCTTTTAGCAAATTATCCTATAGACATTTGTTAAAAGACACCAACTAATTTTTATGAATGCGTCTTTTAGCAAGTTATAACTAAAATGTTGATAATCACACATTGAGGTGTGGATTGCTAAAAAACACCTACATGAGCGTCTTCTAGCAAAATCCTTCAATAATTATAGTTTAGATTTTAACAAGTACTTTAAAGACATTATTTAAAGAATCTATAAAAGAATAAATTTCATCTTTAAAATACAAGTCAGATACATATAAAAATTAAAACCACACATTTTTACATAGAAGTTATTAATTTTGAATTATTAAACAATATCTAAAAATAATTGTTAGCATTTTCCTTATACTAACTATTCATTTTGGTATGTGTCGAGTGTGGAAGTTAAAATACGCTGCTTCTCTATAATTTTGTTTGTCATTATAGAACTTCGCCAAATGTGTGAGTATAACATTTTAAAAAATATATATTCTAACAAATATCGTTTGGATGGTTATTTCGTTTGTTGGCTTGGGAGGAGGAGTTGGTGAGGAGGTGCTCAACGATTATTTCAAACATTCATTTGCAGGTTGATGTGACTGATATATAACAATGGCTGCTAGATAGATGTGGAGCGTACTATGTTCAGGGGTATATCGTTACCTTACTAGCCCGCAAATGCATCAAGCATGAGTGGTTTCCGAGTTGATCTGGCATAAGGATGTTCCGTGCCTACCAAAGATAATTTAGGCAAATGTGGTGTCTTAATTGCCGAGGGTTCTATGTGTGGTTCTAGATGTGGTGGGGTGGAATCGGTTCACCATTTGTTTTTAAATTGTAATATTTTTGGCTTTCTATGGTACTTGGTTTGTGATTAGATGGGGGTCTCGACAGTTGATCTAAATTCTACGGTGGATCATTTATATCATTATGTTTATTTGTCAAGTGGTTCGAAAAAGCGGCAATCTTTTACGTGCTCAATGTGTCTTGCTACAATTTGAGTGATTTGGCAAGAAATAAATAATAAAATCTTTAATAATAAGCCAAAATCTATGTCTCACTTGTTGGATAAGGTCAAATATTTATATGTGACGGTTGAAGAAAATGGTTCCAATTATTTCTATTGAGTTATTTGGATGGTGACAACATCATTTAGATTGTTTGGACGCGGATCATATGTTTTAACTTTGCTCCTTCTTACTGGTGAAGTGTTGTATTTAAACTTTGTTGCTATTTCTTAACATCCCCTCTGCTGAGAAGAGCATCTTTTATCCTTTAATATAAGTTCCATTTTTTCTTGTTTAGGAAAAAAATGTCGTCCACAAATTAAAAAAAAATCATTTGACACATTGAAGCTTTGATGACTTTTTAGATTCATTAAATAATTGATGTATATAGTCTAAAAATAGGCCAGATACATCAATTATTCAATGAATAAAAAAAAAAATTGTTTCATATAAATATGACCAGATAAAGTATCTACGGAAGACTAGCGCCCTATATCATCGTGTAATGTCCACTATAGTTTAAATCAAGTCATATACTCAAACTCAAAGATTGTTGTTTTAATTAAAGAGTTTGTGATTGCATTTGAATTAGTCATTTACTATAGTGCATAAAAAGCAGTACAGTACAAATTAAATAATATTTTAACCTGATAGTATTTTATAAGGAAGGAGGGGTCTGAAAGTAAAAGTAAGAAGAAAAGCTGACAAAAGGTCCCCAATTGAATTGATTACAGCTAAATTGAAACAAACGTTAGAGACACGAAGAGAGTGAGAGTGTGAGAATGATATGAGAGAAGTTTTTGTTCAAAAAAGACAAACATGCATCCATTAAAATCAACCAACAACAGAAAACTCCACAACTACATTTTCTAACAACACAAAGAAAGAACCTTTTGCTTTTCACTCTGAAAACGATTGATTCATTCCTCTCTCTCTCTCTCTCTCTCTCTCTCTCTCTCTCTCTCTCTAGCGTGCTTCACAGCTATGCAGCAGAGCGATATGGGTAATCAATGGCGGTACTGAGAATGGTTCACTCACACTCACAGTCTCAACACAACAACAACAACAACAACATCAGTGGGACCCAACACTTCCTCCATGATTTTCTAGGCATGAAGCCCACTGATACTTCCACCGACGTTAGGTTACCGGATGCATCAGCATCAGCCTCCTCCGCCGGTGCTCGTGGCCCTTTCTCCTCCACCTCCGAAACCGCTTCTGGTAAGTACCAATAAACAACTAAACTAAACTTTTCATTTTTAGCTACATTTCCCCCTTGTTTTTTTTTTATTTTTTTTATTCAGTTTATTCTCATCCACTAAAGTTCTTTACTTTCCATTTTTTTTTGTCTTTGGATTTGGTTTGTTTTTCTTTCAATAATTATAGGTAGTGTTTTTCAAGTTAGTTGGAGTTGATTGTTTTCCCCTTGCCCTTGGTATGCAAATTTATGGTCATGATTTTCTTTTGCTTTGTAGTATGGTGTATGATTTGATTATTTGTTTCCATGGAAATAATTTCGAGTGAGAGAATTGAATTTAATTATTTTATACTGAAAATACCATTGTTTTGAACAGAAAACTTTGCTATGTCATGTGAATGTTTGTGCATTGGGAAGTACAATGATATGAATTTTTAGGTTTTATTAGTTGGTCTGATTTTTCTTTTCTTAGTTTCTTACTTATTCTGGAAAAAGTTATAATTGTAAACACACATTGTTTATAGTAAGTTTCTATGTTTTCTTTAAATGGAATGTAATGTTTTACCCCTCATCAATTTGGTAGAAAAGCAGGTATCAAATCATCTCGAGGGAGTTCCATTCTATGGCCCAAGAAGTGATTTTTCAGGCACTGAGATAAGTAACAGACTAGTGGGGAATAAGAGAAGTAATTCTGATTCCTCATTTATGGGTTCCTCCAGAGATGCCTTTCAAATGGTCCCTGATTCCTTTCAAAACTCACATTTGATGAAGGTTACTTTAAAATATCACTCAATTCTTCTCCTCCAATATATTCAATAGCCAAAAAAAGAAAAACACTTTTGCTTTTATATTCTTTTCTTTTGATGTCTTAAGTCCTGTTTTCGTACAGGTCCTCCGAAATGCATCTGGAGGAGAGAGATCCAGAAGGCCTAATGATGACGAAGTGTTACTTGGTATGCAGTCAATGAAGCCATCTTCTAGTTCTCAGATATTTCATCCTCCCGCCAACACTAAGATTGATGCGAATAAATGGGAACGGTCTATTCTCATGAATGCTGGCCCTTCCATGCAGCATCCTCCACGTGGAGGACAGTTGACTCCTTTTGCACACCAACTAGCTTCGAACAAGCTTCGGGATACCATTGCTGGTCCTTCATTTATCTCTCAGCCTGCCGCTGATGAAGGATCTAGAACTGGAATCAAAGGCCCCGGAATTTTAAGTTCCATAAACACAGCTGCTACTGCTAATGATAAAATTTCATCTGCAGTGCTGCTCGGTGGAAGCAGACCAAAACCTCTAACTAATATAATAGAATCATCCACGCCCCCAAGGTAAATCTATCTTGTATATACAGTTTCTCAATTCACCTTGTTTCTATTTATTTTCACTTCCTTTACCTTGGAAAAAGTAGAAGTTGATTGACTTTATGCATTTTGGCATTGAGCAGCAGTCAACATGGGATAACACCTGCCAGCCGCCAGATGACTATCTTTTATGGAGGTCAAGCTCATGTTTTTGATGATGTCCACCAACATAAGGTCTGACCTCGCATTCTTAACGTGTCATATCTGTTTACTGCATTTAGTGAAACAAGACCTGAAATTAGTTTGGATTTGTGAATCATCATGGGCAACAAATTGCGCCTTAAAAAACTCGGTCTGTGGTTCATTCGTGGTTGATTTAAAGATCATTCAATCTACTTAAATTTAAACTCATCAGATTTCAGCTGAAATATGGTATTGATAGTCAGGGTTAATTTCCGTATCACACTTATGTTGCTGTTTCTACAACCTACTTTGGTAGTCACTGCACAATATGGTGGATGTGCTGAACCTATAATATTTGATAGAAAAGACTTCATAGCAACCACATATATTTGCTTAAGCTTTGGGTACACTGGTGGAGTCACTTTTGAAAACAGTTTTTTCTCTTACTGGTTTTAACGGTTGCTTATGTAAGGCTTCCTTCTAGAGTTTCAGAATATATATATTCTGTTTTTTTAAGGAATGTATTTGGATGATAGTTTTTATGGATTTAGTTAAGACATTACTAGTATATAAAGTCAGCTTATGGAGTGTTCTTCATCTTATTTTTTCTAGGATTTTTTTCTTGATCTTTTCAATATGTTTCCCCGCTGAAATTTATAATTTTTCAAAATTCTCTAAAAAATGTTTGGCTTCCCAAACACATCGCTGATGCTAAGTTAAAGTTGAATTGTGTATGTGTGTTAGTAAGTAGCATTCTTTCATATACACTGGCATTTTGCATCGAACACGAATCCATCAAGAAATTTAAGGCTGACTGAAACATTAACAGAGTTGGCATTTGTACTGAAGATTGTTTAAGACATGTACTCAGAGTGGACCAGGTGATTAGCTGTCTGTTCGTATAAGATTTCACTGAATGCAAACCTATGTTGTATTGAAGGAGCAATGAAGTCCCTTTCGTTGAGACTTGAGAGTGCATAGGAATGTGACAAAATAGTAATCTGCATTCCCTGAAATTTTAACCAAGCAGGGTCTTGACTCAAGCATTGCATTTAAGCTACATTTGAGCTTATCTTATCACCTAGTCACTTGTATAACTATTTTTTGGTATTAACTTATAAAAATAGTATGCTATACCTATAAGTTATTTTCAGCTTATTTTCGTAATCCTCATGATAGCTTATAGATGTGAAGCCTGCCCCGAGTCCCCCCTTTGATTCTCATTCAGCCCAAACTCTATTCTTATAGTAGTGAAAACAAGTATTAAAAACCAAATAGTTTTTTAACATGTATACCCAAGACAGTAGGGTGCAGGAATATTCTGATTTCTAAGTGGGGTAAAAAAACTGTAGTGGCCATCAATCACTTCAACCATGAAATATCCATTTCAATAAAACGAGAAAGAAATCTGCTTGAAGTCCTTTGAAATGTGAGATGTGTTGCTTGATATTGCTTATTGGTTCCAAAAGTGTTGACCATCTGTTGTTTCCGAGTGTTACTATTAGACTTGATGTACAAATATTGGACAATCAGAAACATCATTGTTTTAATTTTTAATCAAAATCCAGTGAGGATCAGTCAAATTGTTATATCCTAAATTCTGACTTGAGTTGGCTACATTGATTAATCAATGCCTTTGGGCTTTATCAAAAACCAATTTTTCATTAAAAGCAAACTCATTTTAAAGGTGCACCTATTTATTTTCTTTGATCTTTCTTAACTTTTTCAAAGAGACACATATAATTTGTCTTGGGCTTGAAATCTTCAAAAGTCATATAACAGAAGGTCTTTTATCTTTCGTTCTGTTGAGTCATTCAGCTTATCATGACTTTTGCACGCTCTTTGGTGTATGCAGGCAGATGTTATAATGGCTTTGGCTGGATCAAATGGTGGATCTTGGTCGACAGCATTCTCACCGAAATCTACTGCAAAGCTAGTCAATGATAGTACCTTGCATAGTGGAGAAAATGAAACAGGGTTAGTGAGTAATGTGGCATTCCCACAAGAGCTTCATGGGAAGTTGTCTGCTACTGGCAGTTCTAGCCGTGCCGTTGGACCTGTTGATCGTGTATCTACTCCAGCCGGTAATCCTCAAGCATACTACATAGTTTGATTTGGCTACTTTATAGTTTATACTGTATTATCACACCTCCAAATCGGTAGTGATTGAAAGAATACAATATCTTTTACCCCAAAAATATCGCCTGCAGTAGTAATTCCCCACACAGTTTGGCAGTAAGCAATCTCGGCGTTAATATGAGATCGGACAACTCAAATTACACAATACAGAAATTAGCTTTGAACAATTAGTTGAGATCGAAAATTGCGCGCAGTTTCTGTATCAAATCCACTGATCGTTTTTTGTCATCCTTTTCTTTACCTTACAGACCTTTCCTTCTAAATTCATTAGAATATTGGTCGCACTATTTCCTTTAGACCTTGCCCGAACCAACTCAAATATTTTCTTGATTTTGATTGTGACTTGATCCATATGAAATTTCTTGTCTTCTTTAAGTTGAAGTTTAATTTCTTTTGAACTGTTTAATTTTTTATTATCCGGTTGTAGGGGTACTTCAAGGAAGCATTTTTGCTAAAGATACCAGAAATCCGGCGGTTCAAGCAGCTGATCCCAGTTCCGAAGACAAAAGAGCGCAGTGATTAGAGTTTGAAGCTGAAATGTTTTTATGTTCATATTCAATGGGAGTCCCAAGAGCTTTCTCTTATTTCTGATTATTTATTGGGTATCATCCTCTTTTCTCAAATTTTCTCCTGATCTTTCAAGCCCTTAAAAAAAAAAAAGATTATGTGGGAAACAAGAGTAGGATGATTGCGTAAGGAGGTCTAACAGATACATCAGCTCTACTTATGAAGTGTTGCCGTAAAAAAACATCTTATATTGCAGTTTCTAAACCAGTCACCTTATCAGGTCAAGCAGCTTCTTTATATGAAAAGAATAACAATCAGAACGAATGAACGATGGGAGAGAATGAAGATAACAATTTTTGGTTTAAAAAATGGAGTTACGAAGCTAACTTATTCTATGTTATATATTATATGAAGATTTAGTCAATATTCTAAATTTATCTTGCAACATGTTCAATCGTACGAAGAACAGAAGTTGCACCATGAGATGAGATGAGATGGGAACAAACAACTATGATTGGTCATTTAACCATTGTTGTCTAAATTATTCTTTGGATTTTCAAAAAATTCACGTGTCTGTTTATGCTTTTAGTCTAAATATATTCAATAAATAATAGTGTGATACACTGATTCTAAGAATAACTTCAGTCTTAGTCATACAACATATGTTTATGTACACATTTCAGATAAATATTATCTACTCTTTTAGAAAAAAAGATAAAAATTAGCTGCAACAACTAAAATAAACATTGCACGTGTGTGTTTATGCTTTTAAGGTCTCGATGCTTACTAAAAATATGCGATTGAAACATGGACTCATGGTACAACACAATCTTCAATTGAAATAAAAAATTTTTGCTGATTGAATTTTGGAGATGGCAGCTGATGAAAGCGGAACAAGTCAAATTGACATACCAGAAGAATTGAGCATATCACCTTACTTTACTTGCAACGAGAAGTGTGTGCAGGGTTTTGGAGAGGGAAGAAGTAATTTGAAGAGGGTAAAATTGGAATTGTAGAGTGCGTGCGGGAAGTCAAAGGTGGGAAAACAAATTCTTTTTCGTTCATTTCAAAACTTGGGTCACCCTAATTCCAGCCATTGTTTGTTATTGCGATGATTTCCTCACCCAGCACCACAATTTCACAGCGGAGACATTGACGGAAAGACAGCTGTATGCTGGACGCACTTCTTTATCATATTCTTTCCTTTCCTCCCATGAAAGACGCCGCAGCCACAACCATCCTCTCAAAAAGGTGGAAACCGCTCTGGATCTCACAACTCGTACTCAACTTCGAAGACAAACCCTTTCCACTCCCTTCCACCTTTTGCAAATTCTTCTACTCCTTCATCGCCACTCGAGATAACACTCTGCCCATTCTCTCATTCCACCTCAAATGTCGCCATCCCCGTCACTCGCAAAACGATATCAATGATTTTGTTTATACTGCAGTTCAAGGAGGAGTTGAAAACCTAACCATCGATCTCTGCCTTTACTCCAAAACCACATTGCCTACTTTTGTTCTTACTACAAAACCTTGACAGTCCTCAAATTGAAGTTCTTAACATTGTATCAGGTTCCACGCGTTTATCTTCCCTCTCTCAAAGTTCTCCGTTTGGAATCTGTTACTTTCATATATTATGAACATTACTTGAAGCATTTCTACGGTTCTCCCATTCTAGAGGAGTTGGAAACAAAGGATTTATGGAGGTCAAGGTGGTTTTAAGCCTATCCAATTTGCCAAGAGCAAAAGTTTCTGATAATTTTATCGAGTATGATTGGCTTCATAACGCCAACAATCTCTGCATACGACAGGTACCCAAATTAGTCTCTTAAATTCAACAAGTTAATTACTTTAATCTTTAACTTCACACTTCTCTCTTTATAATTCATGCAGACAGGGCCCATTGCATTACAATGCATGTTTCATAATTTAACCTACCTGAAGCTTATATTCGACTTTATGCGTCCACTTGGGTTGCTGAAGTGGACCTGGCTGATTGAACTGCTTGAAAATTTCCCTAAACTTCAAACTCTTATCATTCATGAGGTTTTTTTAACGTTCCATTGCCCTTTGTTTTCTAGGCTTCTACTTCTACATTTATTTATTTATTTTTAATACAATTCAATGTGTGTATCATTGTCAGGCTGATACAATAAGCAAGTTAACTGACAGACATTGGAAGGAACCAAAAATTGTTCCAGAATGCCTTTTATCTCATCTTACAACTTGCTCACTTAGAAATTACAGCCGCATAAATTGTGAGCTTCCATTTGCAAAATATATAATGCAGAATTCAAGAGTACTGAGGACCATGGCAATTCACAGTGCCAAATTCTTAGATACAAATACAAAGCTACAAATGGTCATGGAATTATCTTTGTGCCCAAGGAATTCACCCACATGTCAACTTTTATTTATTTGAATGATAATGGATATAGAGCATGCGGGAAATAGTAGCCTCAAGCTTGTCACGAATAAATACTTTATAACTTTATTCTGAATCTTGAGATTGTTTGTTTGTATACAATAACTTACCCTTTACACATCATCAAATAATTCATCAAATTCACCTCAACAAACAATCTATCTTTGCTTCTTATATATTGTCCCATCAATTTAATTTATAATCTAACACATCCTATATTAAACATGTCATATTACTTTGATTTTATCATGGGAAAACGTCTTTTGGTTGTTAGAAATAAATCCCTATTCATTTTATGAAGTTTGGAATCAATTGAGATGGATTAAAAGGTACTTTTAAGGTTTCTGAAAGTGGGTAATGATTTCCTGGTATGGGTAATCAATTACGCTAAAAAAAATAGTTTTTTGGGACCAAACAGATGAGGTAATCGATTACCAGCATAACACTTTTTTCTTTTTTTTTAAAAAAAAGCACTCGAGAGGAATGTTAATCGATTACCAAAAGGGGGTATTCGATTACCACAATGTAGAAGTAAAAAAAAAAAACTTTTCAAACACGATTTTCACCGGTAAAGCTTCCCTAAGGCTTCTAAATTAACCCCAACACACCCAAATCGACCATAGACATTATCCTAGGATATCTACCTCGTTATAAACACTTATTACACCCTAAATCATTAGTTATGCTTCCAATTCCATGGTTTTTGCTATCTTTCACTTACATATTCTCAAAACACATTACAAGCACAACTTAATAGGAATCATCAAACCATTACAATCAAATAACAACTGACATACCCCAATTTTTGACCTAAGATTATATAGTGGGAGTGTATCTTTAATTAATGGGGTACATAATTATGTGAACGAAATAAGCACTAGAAAAATATTATTTGGAAATGATAAATTAAATATTTAATTTGATCATTATTAAAAAGTGCTTTCTTTGTCCCCAAGTTGTGCTAAAATATATTAGAACGCAATCTAGAATATTTTGGAACACAATTTGAAATTATTTTGATAGGCAATCTAATGTATTTTAGTGCTTGATCTGAAATATATTTTGATACTCAATAATATATATTTATGTACTGAATAACATATTTATGTACTGAATAATATATTTTTGTACTCAATATGATATATTTTGGTACACAATTG
>Ga0315915_1005848_pt1 | contig 15216 bp, 7 predicted proteins | sample MpolbnodulesMG_FD_207738 | JGI IMG/M metagenome (GOLD analysis project Ga0315915, IMG submission 207738) | Medicago polymorpha root nodule microbial communities from Los Angeles, California, United States - branched nodules | ecosystem: Host-associated > Plants > Roots > Nodule | place: USA... | reverse complement strand
CGAATCATGCTGAGGGACATGAGTGTCCTAGATGGAATTTGTCACTCCTTCATAACATGAGTGTCCTAGATGGAATCTGTAATAGTAATATTTATACTATATCTATATTGAACACAATACATAGATGGTTATGCTGAATTAAGTCAATATATTTCAGGATCAAGAAATATAAATATTGAGATATACAAGGGTGACACAATCTATGCATTGTGTTCGATATAAATATAGACATGAGGACAAATGAGTAATTGTACGCATGAACATTATTATGAAAAAGATTTCGTTAGATCACTTGACATTCTTGTCACTTTGGTAGCAGTGATGTGTTTTTAGATACCACTCATTGTTTATAATATTAAATATAATATTTAATTTTATTGCCAACATTACAAGAACATATAGGGTCACACACAATAGAACGGTCAAAAAGAGAAATAGAAGTAAGACTTATAAGATGGGGCTGCATTTAGCAAATAGCGCTAATTAGTTAGCGAACGCTAATGGGCTTACAAAAGTCCATTAGTGATTACTTGACTTGGAGAGCGCATAAGTAGTTCTATAAATACAACCCTTGTGATGAAGTCAGATGACACACATTTTGAGAAAGCATAAAGGCGAAAATAAAACCCCAGTTTTCTCTTAACCTCTGATCGCTTGGCTAGCACCGAGAACCAGAGGAGAACCATTCGTGTGGACGAATAGAGGCTTTGCTCTATTGCTTTGTGATCAAAATCGTTTTCTGCACTTCAAGAGGTAACAATTTTATCATTGATCATGTCAAATTCGTATGATCCAAGGAAAGGAAATCGAAAATTTTAATTTCCACTGCCTATAATGATCACAATTTACCTTCAGTGATGACTATATATAAACTCACTTGGGTTAGCCTGATAGTGTGGCCTTGTTATCTTAGAGTGTGCTCCTCGTCAAGTTCTCAGGTTCAATTCTAACATACTATACTTGATTGGTTAAAATCGACATGTGTCTCATGTATATTTAGTGGGATACATGTGAATTTTTTCCACAAAAAAGAACATTGAAAAATGTGTTGCTAAAATTTTTCAACTATCAATTTAAACATTAAATATCAAACTTAATCTCTAAACTATAAATATAAAAATAATCTCCTATTTTCTTTTTTAGGAAAACAAACTTATCTCATATTATTAATCAACTGAGTAGTAATACATGTAGCATCAAATCAAACACTTGAGAATAAACCCTATATATAGGCATCAAATGAGACCATTATTGTGAAATTTTTATTGGCCACTAGATAATAATAATTTGACCCATCCTTAAATTCTCTTTTACACAGTGGCGGTTGTAAAACTAAAAGACGAGGGATTAGGGAACTAGATCGTAAAGTCACTACCAGAAACATTGAAACAACGTTGAAAATCAGAGGTGAAAAAATAAAAGAAAAATGCTAACTAGTGTCCCAAAACATTAGTTAAAGAGGTTTATATAAAAAATTTGCATTGAAAAATGGTGAAAAATAAAATGTTCTACTTTATAAAAGTATATGACGATAGTAGATTGATAAAATTGGTCACTCTCTCAAGTTTGATTCCCCCACCAATACTGGAAAACAAATTAGAGAGAAAACGATTTAAAATATTTAAACTCATCAACTAAAATACTTTACCCATATATGAAAACATAACATGTAATATGGCGATGGATAACCGTGTAAACAAATAAAAAAAAATCATTTTATAAAGTTCTTCCACTTTCTCGTGATCCAAATAAGAAGAGAACTATTTCTCTTTCCCTCTTCAACCCTTTCCCATATTCCTTCCCATATTTTCAACCGGTTACATGTTGAATTATCCTACCTCCTAGCAAATCTAAAAAATAGCCTTGTTACCATTCCTTTAGTCCCTCTCTGCTACTAGCTAGCCATATTTGATAACAATAAAAACTTTTTTAGAAAAATGTATTAATGGAAGTATAACTTATATTTTAGCCCTTACAAATAGGCATGGCAATGGGGTGGGGTGGGAACGGGTTTTGCCATCCTCATCCCCATCCCCTACTCCCATATACATACATGTTACTCTACACATATCCAATGGGAATGAGATTCAATTTTTTGGGTATTCCCGCCCCTTCCCCATTCCCGCAGTGAATCAATTTTTTTTAATAAAAAAAGAGTTTTTTTTAAGCTTTAATGGTAATATTGTAATGCATTATCCAACAATTTGCGTTCATTTTAACATTTTCTTATCGAATAATTTTGTTCTTTTAACTATCAATGAAAGTTCTTATATCATGACAATTATCAAACCAAATAACATGGCATATCATTACCAACCCCTCAACAACAAAAAAACATGACCTTTCTACATTCGGGTAGGGTTTGGGTATGGGTTCGGGGTGGATACATATATCCCCGTTACCCGTCTCGAACCCATATTTTGAAATCGGAGAAAACTCAAACCCAATCAAATTGAGAAAAATCCGTCAAATTGGAGTTGGTTTGGACGGGTATCCATGGACACGTGTTTTGTTGCCATGCCTACTTACAAAGCTACCCTTAGATGTGTAACAAAAAAAAAAAGGTACCCTTAGATGCATTTATGTTAAAGGATTTTGCCACCAATCAGTGAAAACTAAGACATAATAAACTTTATATGTTATATTCCCGGTTCCACACTCGAAGTGGTAAAGCCAAAAAAATATATTAAAACAATTTAGCAAAATATATTAAAACAAATCTCTTTCAAATGAAATCATTCGGTCTATCACTTTTTCATGCATGCAATTACTGAATCAAATATTTGAAAATTGATTCAAATCACCTGATAAAACGTAAGACAAACATAAGCAACTTCTAACAAGGTCTCATAAATGATTAAGATTCGAAATTCAAGAGGTTCAAAATATTTCAAAAACAAAATATCTCCAAGCCACACTTAGAGAACCACAAAGATTCCTGAAACATGCAAGTTCATAATTTATTAAAGAAGGATATATATTACCCCTTCTACATAGAAGAACCGTCTGGTTTAAGAAGAACCGCTCCAAGGCCAATTTCATTTGAAGGTATGAAGTTGTTCACATTTTCGAACAATAAGGCCTCTTCTGGGGAGGACTCATCTGGTATCTCGTGATTTTTCAACTCATCGAGAAGTTCTTTTTGAAACTTCTCCATCGGTGTCATCTTCTGATTAATAATCCTTAAACTGCGTCTCTCTGGAGATACTGCATAGTTGCATGAATCTGAATCTTTTTCATCTGAGTAAAAATTCTCTTATTTAATAACAGTTTAAAATAAGTATTCACGCACGCCCACCCTCACAAAAGTAGTATATATCATTGCAGAGAAAAGAGTGAAAATGGCTGGTACTAATATAAACATATACCATTATCAGAATCAGAAACATCAATGGATGAAGAACTTTCTTTGAGACTGTTGCTTCTACTGTTGCTACTGTTAGTAACGAGTTCTTTTGGAAAACAACGTTTGAGAGAATGATCTTCAAGGTTTCCCCAGTTTTGGTATCTTAGTCCACATGCATTGCATAAAACTGGCTTCTCTTCTGGTCCCTGGCGCCATGCTGGAGTTGCTGATGATGAATCCATGTTAATCACCGATTCAAAATAATTAGTAAGAAAATGTTGGAAAAATCAATAAAAAAAAAAACAAAATATTCTTATAAAGGGGTATTAATCACATGCTTAGCTATATTTATATATAAAGACACATTAATTCATATATGCCTTTTAAATTTAAATGATTTAATAGAAGCCTTTTTAATGATTGTACATATTAGAGTGACTATGGTCATGGTCTTAATTTTCAAGATCTGTGTTATGAAATTAAACTGTAGAAAATTAATGAGTTAGAATAAATTATTGTATTGCCTTTTAAATTTTGACCAATTAAATAAAGTCTTTAATTTTTTAATTTATATACTTAATTATACTTTATTTTTATGAGAATTAATTATATTAGTTCCTCTGCTACATTTAGTAAATGTATTATTTTGATCCTCCAATTTTTTTATGTGAGTATGTCTCACGATTGTGATAAGAACGGCTAGTAGGGCGCTAATTAATTTGCACTACAACAATAATAACTTTGATGCATCAGATCATAGAAACAGGTGATTTTTTCAAAAAAATTGGTTGGTGCATGAATATCTCTCAAACAGAACTAAAGTTGTCTTCAAGGTATAGAAGTGTTTGACAAAATTTGAGTGCGAGAAATTATTTGCAGAATGATTTGAGTTAATCCTATAGGTCCGTATGTACTATATTTGTGGTTGCACTATACTCCCACATGAAGAATGAAATATAAGTAAAAATGCATATCTACGTTTAATATTTGTAAGGTTAGCTAGGCTTATTTTTAGGTTGTGAGTTTGGAGTTTCTAAGGTCTTTTTGTATATGAATGCAATATCCGTATTAGCAACAATAAACAATATATTAGTAAAAAAAATAAACAATATACATTCACTTTCTTTCTCATCGGAAGATGGGTAACTCAACTAATTCGAGTTAAAAATTAGTGAGTCGGAGGATACAAGTTTAATCCCTGACAAAGGGAAAATATAATAACATTTCTTAAATTGATTGGGATGCTATTTGTTTGAATAAGGAGTTTGAAGGTTTGGGGATCAGAAGAATGAAGGAGTTTAATATTGTACTTTCAGGGAAGTGGTGTTGGAGGATGTTGGGGATAAAGAGGGGTTATGGTATATAGTGTTGATGGCGAAATATGTTGAGAAGGGGGGCTCTTGAAAGAGGTAGGTAGATGAGTCTATGTGGTGGAAGGAGTTGGTGCGGGTCCGTAATGGTATTGGGTTTGGAGATGAAAGGTGGTTTGAAGAGAATTTAATGAGGGTGGTGGGTGACGGGGTTGATACTTATTTTTTGTCAGATCTTGGGTAAAGGGGTGTTTCTCTCAAGGACCAGTTTAGGAGGTGGTTTGATTTGTCTGTAAATAAGTGGGTGTCGGTAGTAGATATGTTTTCGTTGGGACGGGAAGGGAGCTGATGCTTGGAGTTGGAGGCGATAGGTTGTTTGTGTGGGAGGAGGCGTAGATTATTTGCGTGGGAGGAGGAGTTGAGAGGGGAATGTAGGACTTTATTTAACAATGTTACTTTTTAGTTTAATAGTGGTGATCATTGGTTGTGGTATCTAGATCCGGTTGTTGGCTATTATGTCAGTGGTACTTATTAGTTGCTATTCAATTTGGTTCCCCATTCTCATTCACCCGTTTTAGATCTTATTTGATATAAGAACATTCCTGTGAGGATATAATTTTTGCTTGGTGTTTTCTCATAAATCGGCTTCCTACAATGGATAATTTATTTAGACTAGACATTCTTAATCAAGACTCTCAGCTTTGTGTGAGTGGGTGTGGTGTTATAAAATCTGCTAATCACTTGTTCTTGGATTGTAAATTCTTCGACGGTGTTTGATAGCATGTTCAACAGTGGATTGGCTTCTCTTCAGTTGGCGTGTCAAGTTTTTCTAACATTTTTATGTTGTTTTGTTTTGTATCAGACGGTTCAAGAATGCGGCGATCTCTTATTTATGTTATTTGGTTTTCTTGTATCTGATAATTTGGAAAGAGCGTAATAATATGATTTTAGCCAAAAGAAGGACTCTATTTATAATTGTGTGGATAAAGTAAAATATTTTATCCTACTGGTGGTTGCAGCAAAATACATTAATTTTGCTTTTCTTTATCATGATTGGTGGCATAGCTAGCTCCACTCTTTAGGTATTGGTTAATAACTCTCTTTCATTTTTTTCTTTTGTTGGTTAGATTGTACTCCTTTTACTCTTGTGTTCCTTTTTAGCACTTTTTGTGCTATGAGAAATGTTTATTATTGTTAATATATTTTATTTTGCTTTGTTAAAAAAAATACAATCCAACCACAACTATTAAATTTGACACATTATGTTCGAAAGTTTTTTAAATGAAAGCAGTATGAACGGGAGATAGATTAATAATGAGTGGGAGACAGAGATGGGGAAAAGAGTCGTAGGACAAGAAGTCAAGAACAATGAAAGCTACCAAAGAAGTTTGATAGGATAACAAGCATAGAAAGGGCTTATGAGAAAGCTCAAGAAGAATAGACAAAAACAATTTTTTTTTCTTTCATAATGTTTTGATAGGTTTTTTTTTATCAATAATAATAATAATAATAATAATAATAATAATAATAATAATAATAATAATAATAATCATCGCTTGTCATCTTATATTAGAGAAACAATGTCGTAATGTTGCTCTATTTTTGTTGTTGTACAACCACTCTGTTAATTTTAATGAAATTAAAATTTAAGTTATCATAGGAATATAATTTTTTTTTATAATTCAGGGTCGCTATCATATCTTATTAGATTAATCTCAAATGTGAAAAAAAAAATGAGAGAAAAAAATGACACGGCCTATTTTCATGCCACATTATGGCTGGAAATGTTATGTGACATTTCCGCCTCAATGTCACATAAGTGGAATCTTAGAAGGATACATTCGTTAATGTGTTTTGTTGTCTTTTACTTTTTCTATGTTTTATTAATAAAAAATTAAAAAAGAGTAAATTATTTTTGATTAGGGTGGTTGTACTAATGGTAATTTTACAAAAGTCTCTTATGAGATTTAAATCATGTTCCTTGACTATTTATTTTTTATGTTAGGTCTTTGACCAAACTTTTGTTTTTTCTTTGTTTTAATATACTTTTAGCTTTTTAATTAATAATAATATTATTTTAATGCAACTTTTTCAGTTCAAACTTTAATTAAAAATTCCATCGAGTCAAAAATTAATATAATGTATTTAAGTCAGTCAAATGGGAAAAAAAAAACTCATTTAATTCAGTCAAATGGGAAAGAATAAAAAAAAACTCAAGAGCTTGATGGAGGAGCTAGACTTACACTTGGTTCCGCAATGGTTGCATGGACCACGTCTCTTCATATCTGTGTCAATCCTTTTCTCGAACTAGCTAGGAATAAGAAATTTTATTGATAAAAGAATCAGTTTACAAAAACCTTCAAATATGAAGAATACAACCACAAGACAGTCAAAAACTATATATAAAGGGGTTCTAAAAGTTGCAGGTATACATAGAGAGGGTTATTACTTATTATGTAACACACACACAAAATTGACAGGGTTATAAAAAATAAAATTTGGATACAAGAAAAAAATATTATCCAACCATTAATCATCGATAATTATACAAATGCAGAAAAGTTTCATAACTTTCATACCTTTCTGCTTGTGTTTTTCTTGCGAGTCTTTCACAATTCGTTACGTAGTTTCTTCTGCGTCTCTCTCCTTTTCTTTTTCTTTTTATGATATTTTTTTTATGTTATTTTTGATATTTTTCCACTGGTGGTATAGCCTCTATTATGTGTACCTTGCATACATATATATACATACATACATATACATATATATATATATATATATTTGTGAGAGAGTGGGTCATTTATATCAAAAATAAATTTTCTACTCCATCAGTTTCAAAATGAATAACGTTTAAGGTTTTTACACATATATTAAGAAATGCATCAAGTAAAAGAAAGAAATATGTTATTTTACCAAATTATCCTACTCAACTATTGATTTGTTTTTCATTAAAAAAATAATACTTTGGAAGTAATGTATATAGTATTAATTGAAGGGTACAATTGAAAAGAAAAAGTTATTATTGCATTGAAACTGAAAGTGACATTCATTTTGAAACATTTTTTTTTGCCTAAAACGAAACTCATTTTAAAACGAATGGAGTATATGAGTCGTCATACATAGGTACAGAAAGGAGATTCATTTACCTTTGAAAACATAAATGCATAAACATTGTTTTTTTTAATCCTCTAATTCTCACTGAAAAGAAACTTAGATAATATGAAGTTTACCTGAAAGTAAATATAGAATGATCAATAAGTGCTCCACCTAAGAATTAAACTCAGATTCTTCAAAACAATTCGTCTTTAGTGGAGTTTATTAACAACTTAAAGTCAATTAGTTGATTTACATGAGCATCATTATGCCAAGTACAAAAGAAAGATATTAGTATAATATGAAGGAGAGAATAACAATTGTGACGTGCCTATAAAAAATCGACAGTGAAGTTGATGGCCAACAACGAATCAAGTCGATAGCCAACAACGAATCAAGTCGAATTAAACTTAGTTTGAAACTCGACTCTATAATTAATTCAGTCAAATTTAATTCATGAATCAAATAAGAGTGAACTTAAGCAGAAAATTAAGTTCTTTAACTAAATAAGTCGAACATAAGCTATATATAGTTCGATTTGTTTTATTAATGACTTGACTCAGTTATATATTTAATAATATTTAAATATTATACTAATTTTTAAATATATATAATATTAACGGTCATAAAGATTCGGCATGGATATAGTTGTATGAATGACGGACACATATAAGGAGCCTTTCTAATTTCTAAGTAGAACTAGAAATATCGTCTGGCTTAAGAAGAATGGCCCCAAGGCCAACTTCATTTGGAGGTATGAAGTTGTTGACATTTTGGGACAATAAAATATCTTTTGGTTGAGATGACTCCATATGTTTTTCATGATGTTTCCACTCATCTAAAAGTTGTTTTTTAAACTTTTGGACTCGTGTCATCTAGAGGTGTTAATATTATGGGCCTTGAAGTTTTGGACCCAACCCACATAGTAAGGGGGTTAGAAAATTCACAAGATTAAAAGGGTCATGTTCATGCAAGCCCACAAATAAAAAAAATCAAAAGCCCCCAAGCTTCTAGAAACTTTTTTTTTTACCCCAAAAAACACTTTTTTTTACCGAAATTTTTTTTTCCCAAAAAAAAAATTGTTTTGTTACCGAACAAAAAAATCTTTTTTTTTTACTGAAAAAATAACTTTTTTTTTGTCCAATTTTTTTTTTTGAAATAATTAATATGAGACTTTTTTAGGCCCACAAATAAGTAGATTTTATAGTGGGCTTGACCCCAAATAATTTTATTCAATTAGGCGGTTTTAATTTAGTGGACTTTATGGGGGCTTTTATAAATGGACTTTGAAATTTAGAGCTCTATTGACACTTCTAGTGTCATCTGCTTATACGCCTTTTGTGGAAGTCACTTTGAAGGCGCCACAGAAAACATCCTTGAAGTTCCATTGTTTTGGCCTATAAGAAATAAATATACTTAATTATAAATCATTAAAACAATAAATAAGAAGTCTTAATTTAAAACAAAACACATATTCTAGAAGAAGATAAACTAAAATTAATTACATGTACCATTGCTTGAAGATTCTTCATTATCTTTCACAACATTAGGATTATTGATCTGGTTTTGTGAACAATGTTTTGGATAATAATTTTCAAGTGTTCCTCAATGTCTATATCTCATTCCACATGAATTGCACAACACTGGCTTGTCATCTGGTCCCTTACACCAATGTTGAGTAGCTGATAAAATTAACTATGTTAGTGAACAATTCAAATCATAAGGAACAAAAATATGTGATCAACACTGGCCATTGTTGAATTGCACAACACTGGCTTGTCATTTTTTTTGTGTTGATAATTAAAATTTTATAGATAAAGGTCCAAACCCAGCATCAAATCAAACAAAACCCACTATTGCTTGAAGATTCTTCATTATCTTTCACAACATTAGGATTATTGATCTGGTTTGGTGAACAATGTTTTGGATAATAGTTTTCGAGCGTTCCCTAATGTCTATATCTAATTCCACATGAATTGCACAACACTAGCTTGTCATCTGGTCCCTTACGCAATGTTGATTAGCTGATGAAATTAACTATGTTAATGAACAATTCGAATCATAAGGAACAAAAATATGTTATCGACACAGGCCATTGTTGAATTGCAAAACACTAGTTTGTCATTTATTTTTTTTGTTGATAATTAAAATTTTATAGATAAAGGTCCAAACCTAGCATCAAACCAAACAAAACTCTACCATTGCTTGAAGATTCTTCATTATCTTTCAAAACATTAGGATTATTGACCTGGTTCTGTGAACAATGTTTTGGATAATAGTTTTCAAGCGTTCCTCAATGTCTATATCTCATTACACATGAATTGCACAACACTAGCTTGTCATCTGGTCCCTTACGCCAATGTTGAGTAGCTGGTGAAATTAACTATGTTAGTGAACAATTCGAATTAGGGATGAGAATAGGCTAGGCCGAGCTAGGCTTTGCAAGACCTGAGTCTGGCCTGTCATATTTTTTTTAAAGCCTAAGCCTAACCTGCAGCCTGTTATAGACCGACTTTTTAGGCCTGAGCCTGACCTTCTGAAAGCCTGATACAGTCTGCTAGCTTGTTTATAAGCCTATATCTTATGAACATCTTTAAATAAGCAATGTGATATAAGTTTAAATGGACTAGCGAACTAATAGTTCAATTAGATTAAACTCTCTTTTATAATCAACACGAGGTTTTAGGGAATTCGACTATATATTGTATCATATTTCTATTCTAGTTTATAATAATACATTTATATATGCAAAAAATTAATGTATACTAATAAAGCTTAGATTATTGAAAAAGTTTACATATTTATATTTTAATTCAAAGTACAAAATATAATATAATAATAAATAATATTTAATATTATTCATATTACTTAAATAAGCCGGTCTAATAGGTTTAAGAGGCTTTTTGAGAGGCCTGTGGCCTAACCTTTTAAACTAAATAGGCTTAAAAAAAAGCCCAGACCTTCTCTATTTAACAAAAAAGTCTGGCATGTCGTAGGCTAGGCCATAGGCCCCTGTAGGCCGTCCTGCCCTATTCCCATCCCTAATTCGAATCATAAGGAACAAAAATATGTTATCAACACTGCCATTGTTGAATTGCACAACATTGGCTTGTCATTTTTTTTGTCGATAATTAAAATTTTATAGATAAAGGTCCAAACCCAGCATCAAACCAAACAAAACTCTACCCAACTTCTATGAAGAGTTACAGAAAGCCTACACAATCACGTGCTCATAAGTTGGAGAAAACACCATACAAAAGTTTTGATACATCAAAGATGTCATAGTCTTAAAGGCTACACTTTTTCTTAGACATCTTAAAGGCTACACTTAGCCAACGAGATAAAACACAGTTAACCCAAAGACACCTAAGGCACCAAAGATGCTTGGTCTGATAAAATACAGATAGCAAAATTCTAAGTGACTAACATGGTACGACCTGTTAGGAAGGAAAAATTAATCACCAAGCCAAAGACCCACCTTATAATTCACCAAGTTCTTATTCTCATTTCATGAATGCCACAATTTTTTATTTAAAAGAATTACAGTATAATTTAAGTTTTTTTAGAGTTATACTACTATAGTATTTTTTGTCTGATAACTGATAATTTTTTTTACTGCTAGTTCACAGTCCGTCTATTCCAAATCTTTAATATATAGTTTTAACACTATTTTTTGTTCCAAACTAAGGACCGTGTTTTAAAAAGAGTGGTGATACATGTACCACCCCATGTGACAATACACCTTTTACACCCACATAAAATTCTGACACATGGAAATCTGAACCCCACATAAATAGAAGAGAAAGTGTGGGTGTGAGATGAACTTACCAAAATATCTCTAATGCATAGGGTGTATGAATAAAAGGTGTTAATGTAACGTTTTCCCTTAAAAATCTCAAGGACATGATTCAAATTTTAACTCGAGTAGTGTCATCGTTATTAATAATTTTCTCTTTCCGGTTTTATTTTTAAAAAAAGTGAGTTTTAGAAAGTCAAGTTATAAGAGTGCATTTAAAGTGTTTAGAAATCCAAGTTATATATAATTTACATTTGTTTTCCAAATGTACACTTAAGAGTGCACTTAAATCGTTAACTCAATTGTAAGAGTTTAGAACTGTAACACTTAGGTATTAAGTTAAAATTTTGTTGAAGAAAAAAAAATCACTTTGCAATTTTTTTTATAGAGAGGGAGTATAAAGGCTTCTCTAACCCAATACTAATACACGCATGGTTTGAAAGAAGAGTAAATCATAATTATACATAAAACTAGGAGAAGAATTTTTGTTGTTAACCATCGTTTCTAATGAAGTTAGGTCGAAAGTTAAATATATAGTGACCAATTGAATTAACTAGAAGGAGATTAATACAACCAAAGTTAGAGAAGCAAACCGCCAAGATCCAATAAGTAAGAAGAGAGTGTCAACCCAAAAAAGAACACCTTGTGGATATGTACTCAAAAATCTTAAATTATCAAATACTCCAACCGTCCTTAGTTATAAACATTGATTGAGAGAAAAAATATGTCCTTATATACAAGACAAGCATCTTTCAATTTACTGCATGCAATACTTAATTTCTCAAAGGATAATCTTGGTTAATACTACTATTTTACATTAATTTTGACAAAAGCATAACCGCTGATGAAGGAACTAAATCAAACCAACGTTCTAACCACAAGAAGACTTACATGTTATTCTGCAATGCAAGCACGGACCTCTTTTCCCCATATCGGCGTCTAACTTATTTTCCTTCAAGCATAAATTAGAAATTCTAGTGATTAGAAATTCGGATCCACAAAAATCATGAAAGGAAATGCACAAACACAAGAACCAAATGAAAAATAATGTTTTAGAACTCAAGTGGCAAATACATAGTGAGTGAGTTAACAGATCTTTCAACAGAAAAAAAAAAGAGTTACATAGTGAGTTAACAAAAAATATAGTCAACCATTTATAATTACACAAATGCATAAATTTTTTAAATTTTTCATACCTTTCTACGTGTTTTCCCTTGTATTCCGCCGCACTCTTTTCTTCTTTTTTGTAATTGCACTACCTCACTTGAATGTAGCTAGCTTACATGTATAAGATTATGTAAATGTCTATCTGAATAATCTATAGATACAAAAGTTTATGTTGTCACCTTTGAAATATGGCATTATGTTGGTCGTCTTGCTATTGAGAACTTAAATATATACATGTTTTTTTTTACGGTAATGTCAATTTAATGTTAGCATAAATAATTAATAAACTTCATATAAATTTTGTTGAAATTGACTCACAATTTGGTGATGAAGGTTCGTTAAAAATTGCATCGCGATAGCAATCATGCGCGATTTGGGTTCTAAGATATTGATTTCGTTCTTAAAAAATTGTGCCATGATAAGAAGGAATAGTGGCATGAATGTGGATATATAAGGCTAGCAACAATATTGTGTACGAGTTGAAGATCGCGATGTGGTCCTGACAAATCGTGGTGCGATTTTGCCTGGGTTTGAGTATTATAAAAGTTGTTATTCACCGACTTTTATAGAGGTTTCAAGAGAGAGAATTTTGCCAAAACAAATGAGAGAACTCAGAGGTTAACGGTTGAGTTTCTTTGGGTGGGATGTTGGGGGGAATGCACTTCACAAACATCTTGGATAATGAGATTTCATTAGAGGAAGGGTGAAAAAGCTATCTCTTTTGTTTTTCTCATCATAGGATTCGTTGTTGTTCTTTGTGAGATTGTGTTCTAATTTCTTGTATCCTCTTTGTAACACTCACTATATCGTAGTGGATTGAAGAGATGTTCTCTCTCCCTGATGTATGACATATTGGTCTGAACTAAGTAAAAATATATTGGTGTGTTGGTTTTCTCTAATACTGGTCTTTTATCTTTGTTGCTTTGATTATCCTTGTGGTTTTCTTCACACTTAGATCTAAGTATGTTGTTGTTGATACTTGAAGCTACTTTGATTTTGATTACTACTACTTTTCGCTCCACATATCTAAGTTTATGGGTTTTATTTTAAATTTTGAATTTACAACAAATTCCATTTTGTATTTATATAAGTTTGTCAAGTAGTCATGACTACATTTATTATGTTTAATGAGCAACGAATCCATAAATTTGAAGTAGTGGGGGAAACAAATTGGAGAGAACTTTTTTTTAAGAGAAATGTCAGCAACACACATTCTAACACACACCTTCCAACACACTCTCTTTGATTGGTTAAAACTTACATGGCTCCCACCAAATCATGTGGGTCCCATATAAGTTTAGTGGGTCCCATGTGAATTTTAACCAATCAAAGAGAATGTGTTGAAAAGTGTGTGTTAGAATGTGTGTTGCTAGCATTTCTCTCTTTTTAAATATTTAAATACATCAACTAAAAAATGTCTTTACCCATATATGAAAACATAACATGCAAGGCGATGGATAATCAACTAAAATGTCTTTACCCAAATAAGAAGAGAATTATTTCTCTTTTCCTCTTCAATCCCTTCCCATATTTAATTTTGAACCAATTACATGTTGAATTATCCAACCCTCCTAGCAAATCTAAAAAAATTGCCTTGTCACGGTTCCTTTTTTCCCTCTTAGCTACTAGCTAGCCATATTTGATAAAAATATAGATTTTATAAGAAAAATGTATTAATGGAAGTATAAACGGTATTGCCCTTACAAAATACCCTTATACGTGTAACAAAAAAAATTGTACCCTTCTCAAAAAAAACAAAAGTACCCTTAGATGCATTGTTGGCATGCTAAAGGATTTTGCCACCAATCAACCAAATCTAAGACATAACAAACTTTATATATTTTGTTGGTTCGAAGTAGCAGAACAAACAAAATATATATAAACAACTCTATTTCAAATGAAATCGTTCACAATCTATTACTTTTTCATGCATGTAATTACTGAATCAAATATTTGAAAATTGATTCAAATCACCTGATAAAACATAAGATAGATATAAGCAACTTCTAAGAAAGTGTCATAATTAATTAAGGTTCGAAATTCAAGAGGTCCAAAATATTTCAAAAACAAAATATCTCCAAGCCACGCTCAGAGAACCACAAAGATTCACAAAACATGCAAACTCATAATTTATTAATGAATGATATATATTATCCCTTCTACATAGAAGAACCGTCTGGTTTAAGAAGAACTGCTCCAAGACCAATTTCATTTGAAGGTATGAAGTTGTTCACATTTTCGAACAATAAGGCCTCTTCTGGGGATGACTCATCTGGTATCTCCTGATTTTTCAACTCATCAATGAGTTCTTGTTGAAACTTCTCCATCTTTTGATTTATAATCCTCAAACTACGCCTCTTTGGAGAGATCGCAGACTTGCATGAATATGAATCTTTTTCATCTAAGTAAAATTTCTCTTATTTATTAACAGTTTAAGATTAATATTCACGCACGCCCACCCTCACAAAAGTAGTATATAGCATTGTAAAGAAAAGAGTGAAAAT
>Ga0315915_1005846_pt1 | contig 15217 bp, 9 predicted proteins | sample MpolbnodulesMG_FD_207738 | JGI IMG/M metagenome (GOLD analysis project Ga0315915, IMG submission 207738) | Medicago polymorpha root nodule microbial communities from Los Angeles, California, United States - branched nodules | ecosystem: Host-associated > Plants > Roots > Nodule | place: USA... | reverse complement strand
ACAAAAATATTTTACAGGGGGTAAATTAAAAAAAATATTTTACAGGGGGGAAAACCGGAAATGACGTATATTACAGGGGGTAAAGACCTATTAACCCAATAAATAATAAAAAATATTACTAAAACAATAATAATAAAAATAACAAATAAATAATAAAAAATAACAAATATGTCAAAACAAATATAAAATATATATACATACACAAAAAAAGAACAATATTATATACATAAAAAAAAATAAAAAAAGAATGAATTGTGGCGCAAGGAAGAAAGAAAAGTGGCGGGAAGTGGGTCATTATCACCAATCTCAGCTTATCACCTTCTTTGTACAACGTAATTGTTGCTACCTAATTAATTAAGTAGTAATTTGATTTGGTTACATCCGATATCAACACTAATTAAATTACTTTCCCTAAAAAAACACTAATTAAATTACTTTTTTTTTTCTTGACCAAAAAATTGAAAGAACACTAATTAAATTACTTTTTTTTTAAAAACTCGGTATCTGATCCAAGGACCGACTAATCTGAGGAGATCAATCCCATCGCCCACTTGCGGAGATCTCATTTAAAACCAGAGCAAAGATATGTATAAACTTGCCCACCGAAATTGGCACTAGAGGGAATCAAACATGAGACTTTGAGAGGAGCAAACTCTATGATACCAAATTACTTAATTGCCGTAATAAATATATTTAGACTAAAAATCAAAATGTTCAAAAAAATAAATAAAAAGAATTGAAGAATATTTTTAGGAGAGAATAATTTAATTTGTATACAAATTTCTTTTTACATGCATCTAAAGATTTAGTTTTTTTTTAAGGAAATATTTAGTGTTGCCAAATCATCAATCAATAAATATGATAACTCATTTATATTAGGAAAAAAGAATATGCCAATTTGTGTACCTCTTCCGATCTTATTTATAACAGAAAGTTGAGTCAACAAATATTAATGTACATGGTTAAAAATTTAGTCCAGATACATCAAGTTTGTTGACTCGACTTTATCTTATAAATAAGAGCGGAGAAAGTATTTTAAAAAACTTAAAAATATTTCTTAACGAAAGACCTTAAAAGATATCAAACAATGTGAATGCATTTGATCCGCTAAACAATAAATACTTTACACAACAACATAAGACAGAATAACACAATATAAAACAGAACAACACAAAACAAAACTTTATGTATTGAATACTTTTTGGTCAACAAAATGCTATTTTGGTATTTTAAACAATTTATACGTGGGACAATTTTTTTTTAAGAAGCTAAATAACCCACTCAAATTGAAATCGGTAAGAATCAAACATGAGACCTTGAGAATCAAATTGTCCCTTTCAAATCTCTACGTGGGACAATTATGTTATAGTTTAATAAAGGACAATAGTTTCAGTTTTTGTCACGTCTCTTGTCTATAGTTTGTTATGTCCTCAAAACAGTTTTACAAATCAAACTATATAATTGTAGTTTGTTTTTATTTTTTATTTTTTCTGTCCTTTATTTTACAGTAAACCACCTTTATCTTTATTTCACAGCAAATCAAACAAATTTTATATATGAAAATAATTTTAAACATAAACATACAAGGATAATAACACGTTTTCAAGTCAATTAATGATTAATGAATATAAAAATATATTGCAAAGTTGTCATATTCATTAAATGTATAATATATTTTAATCGAGTTTTTGTTTTGAATAAAATATAGGGTTAATTAAGTTTTTAATCCCTATAAATATTCACAGTTTTTTTTAATCCCTATAAAATAAAATCACACTTTTACTCCCTGTGACATTTTCCTTAAGCATTTTAGGGATTAAAAATGTTGATGGAAATTTTTGTCAGGGACCAAAAATGCAGATGGAAAAATTTTATAGGGACTAAAAATGTTGATGAAATTTTTTATAGAAATTAAAAAGTGTGATTTTATTTTATAGGGATTAAAAACAAAACTGTGAATATTTATAGGAACTAAAAACTTAATTAATCCTAAAATATATTTTAATTAAGTTTTGTTTTTTTAAAGTTAGTATAATATACATTTTAATTATGTTAAAAATAAATAATAAAAAAATAACAAATATAAAGTGATATACGCTACCTGAAGCATAACTCACCCTACCCTTTGTAGGGTTCCTCTCTCTCTCTCTCTCTCTAAAAATCAATTCTCTCTTTCTTCGATCCTTCATTCACATTCATACATATATTAACCCTAATCATCACAATCACAATCACAATTCTATATAGTAGCTCACAAACTCTGAGACCAGCAATTTACCATAATCTTCTTCATTCTTGCGTTTCTCTGTTACCCTTTTATGGATGGACGTGTTTAATGCTGCTGGTGTTGATTCTCTTGTTGCTTCCAACAACCAAGATCTTAATCTTTTGGGAAATCTTACTAAAGGTTCGATTTTTATCAATTTTTTTAGTTTTTACTTTATGGGGTTATGTTTTTGTTGTAAATTTTTTGTTTTTGTTTTTGTTTTTGTTTTTGTTGTTGTTTGTTGTTTGATTAGGGTTTTGCATGTAGATCTGTTTTTGCTGAGAAATTTGATATTTTAATTATCTTTAGTTTAGTGTTCTTGCATGGCACTGGTTGAGTTAATTGTTTTGTTAATTTTGATTGTAATGTTTCAATTGAAGTAATCATAATAGTATTTATTTTGATTGGTTAGTTGATAAGAAGATTATAGATGTGACTGCATTATCTCGTTCTTGATTTTGGTCTTTTTATTATGAAACAGTGATTTTGGATTAATAGGGTTTAATTTAGTAAGAGCCGTGTCTGGTGTCGTACTTGTGTCAGGGCCCGACACCGAAACATGTGATTACATTAAATTATGTCATATTCTTAAATTATTATCTGTTGAGGTGTCTTTCTGTGGCATATCCGGTGTCTGTGTTTGTATCCGTGCTTCATAGGTTGTACTTAAGATGAGTTGAGTGCTTTTTGAAATTATTATAATTTTTGTTCATTATTTTTCTTGACTTGTTGGAATGTGTTAACTTTATGTTATGTTTAACAGTTATGAAATTGTCAATTGATTCAATTTTCTGTTGTTATGCAGATGGTGCATTATTTGATGCTTCACAATATGCATTCTTTGGTAAAGATGTTGCAGAGGAAGTTGAGTTGGAGGGATTAGATGATGTTAACGATTATATCCCTTCTGTTACATTCAATGAGGAGGAGTTTTTTCACAATGAAGAAGAGGTTGTTTTTTCAGTCTCCTAACCACATTTTTTCTAATTTCAAATTTTATGTGGCTACTATGTTTTAAGTTATAAACATTTTGATCTCTTGCTTATAATTTAACTGTGTATGTTTTCTTCGTGTTAACGTTCAAATGTTGCTAATTATAGATTACAGATAAAATTCAATGCTCCAACTGTTGCTTTTGACGAAACTTTAGTTCATAATTTATCCTTGATTGATCTTTCATTCACATCCATTTTCCCAAAGCATTTTTTCAAACCATTTGATTGTATCCATAATTTGCAATAGTTATTGACTATTGTTACCAAATGTTATATTTGAATTTTATCTGGCTGACCATCGATGTAAATCCTCAACATTTTGAAATTTGATAATGAATGTTTTCCCTGCTTTGATGGTCAAGTCAACTGATTCTTCCCTGTGTGTTCTGCCTAAAGGACAAACATGAGTAATCTTACTCTTATGAGTGATTTAATACTGAAGAGATGATAATGTATTTGTACTTTTCCACATTGCAGACGGATGATGTAAGGTCTCTTTCTGATATTGATGATCTCACAACCACTTTTTCGAAGGTATGGATATGAAAATATGACATTTAGTGCTTTCTCAAAATGCTTGAGATTTTTGGTAGATTAATTATAGATTAGTATGTTGGTGACTTTTTTTCTTGGGATGCCTTCTCTTAACTAAAACATATTATGTACTATAGTGTATTCTTTTTATTAAAAAATAAAATAGATAGGATAGAAATAAGGTACAGTTAGTGTAGGATAAGGAATCCTCTAAAACAGATATCTAAACACGTTGAAAATATAATAAGATGTACTAGAGTTGTTCAATCAATGTGTCTGAGTGAAATTGCTTTAAATGCAGTTTCGATAGTGGTAATCTTGATTGATAAGGAATTGTCTGTGTGTTGCCTGTAGAAGCAGGCCAATAACTTACTGTTGGTTGAATTGCACTTAAATTTGTTGTTAATTTTTCTTGCAAGTTTTTGATTGTGAACCTGATTATAGTGAACCAAATTTACTAACTAACTCCGGCAACTTCAAGCAGCCAGAAAACGTTATATTCTGTTTTTTCATTTTTAAATTTTTTTTTTTTTATAGAAAACAATTTTCATTTTAAAAAAAATATAGAATAACAAAATAAAAACTTGTTTGAGTGTGTTCTAATTGTTTATTCGCAAAATTTGTTAATATCTATTTAGTTTTCAGAACAAGAAAACAATAAAAAGCTAGAGTGTTTTTATGTTTTAACTTTTTATTTTCTCTCTTCCCTTTACTTTAATGTTCTGGAAACAATTAGCACATTTTTTCTGTGATTCAAAAGTTGTTTGATATTTTATGTAAACTGATACTAATATTGAACAAATTGATATATTTCAGTTGAACAAAATTGTTAGTGGACCAAAAAGTGCAGGAGTTATCGGTGATCGGGTGTCAAGAGAAAGTGAGTAAGCAATTATACAATAAATTCAGCTGTTTGCTTGTTCTTTTATCTAATAAGCTGTTATTTATCTTCATCAATTTTTTTGTAAAATTACGTTTTTCAGCACTTGAGGTGCTTAGGGTGGGAACTTAATGTGTTAAAAACTACTTTGGGGCTTTAAAGTGTCACATCAATTACTAAAATCCTGTGTTGTCAGAGAATTTTTTTGTAACATTATTTTCTGAAAACCTACTTAAAATTCATTGTTAATTTGTCAGCACTCACCCTAAAAATTCTTACATTATAACTTGTCCTTTTTCTCTCCCCTCTATACGGGACACACCTACCACACTTGGTTTTCTCCCTATTCAGAATGCAGAGTGTGAAATTCTTAATATGTCATTTTGGGTCTTCAAAATCAAGGGGAAATTGGGTTACAGTGTGATACCAGATTCTTGTGATTTTATTAATTTTTTTAAAAAATAATCTGTAGTCGTGGTTTCTTCTTTTTACCGTTATTTATCGAGTTTCTTTTGGGTGTCTGCTATAAATTCTATGTACGTGCATATACGTTATTAAGAAATCTCAAGCTGTGTTTACAAGCATTGATTTAGAAACTGTCCAAACATGTATCTTTACAAGTGGAAAGCCTTTGGGTGGGTGCTGCAAGCTAGCTTGTAGTTTTAATGGTTTTACAAGTGGAGAAGGTTCTATTTCCGAAAGAAAGAGTCAGAGAAATGTTGGGTCATACCTCAGTGATTTCAACAAGTTTTGTCTTGGTTTTTAGTAACCACGATAATATGGTAGAAGGGGTGTACAGTAACAATAATATTTCGTCTGGGAAATTGCCTTGTTCTGTGGTCATTCATAAGGTCTGTAGGTGTGTGTAATCTTTTTTCTTCCTGAAGTTTGATGCTCTAAGAGACATAGATATACACCAGTCAGGTTAATGGATAATTTGTTAGATAACATTTTGGAGTTTCGACTTGGAGACGATGCATCTAAGTGAAATTTGTATTTAGGCTTTATAGCTGCATTATATCCCCTTTTATGCATGGAATCTTGGCTTCAATTGTTTGATTTTTTATTTTTCGTTTTTGCCATTCTTCACTTAATTATTTATCGAATATTTTTTTTATTTTTTTTACAGATTCCTCTGCTTCTGAATGGTCACAGAGGGATGATGTTCTTCCCTACTGGGTTGACGAAGGTTCTCAGGATGGCAAACGATGGTCCTCACATCCACATTCTTCTGTTGCTCATATACAAGAATCAAAGCCCTTATACAGAACGTCTTCCTATCCTGAGCAGCAACGGCAGCTGCAACAACAACTCCAACATCGCTCTAGTGAACCTGTTCCTAACTGGTTTGATCAACAGTTGTATGATAGTGAAACTGTTGATGATGACAGGAGATGGTCGTCGCATCCACATTCCTCCACTTCACACATAGAAGGACCGATGCCCTTGCATAGAACATCTTCATATCCTGACAAGCAACAAGAGCTTCATCGTTTTTTGAGTGAACCAATTTTGGCACCAAAGTCTTCATTTACTTCTTATCCTCCCCCTGGGGGTAGGTCTCAACAATCTTCTCCAAATTACAGTACAGGCCAGTTGAACATTCCTTATGCTGGGGGAGCTCACATAGCATTGTCATCACAAAATCGCTCTCATCTATTCAATTCTGCATCACACTTGGGTGGACCAAAATATGAGCCACATCTTGGTGGAAACTTGGCCCAATTTAATACTGGCTCCCCTCTCAATAATCGAATCCAGAATCAATGGGTCAACCAAACAGGGTTGTATCTTGGAGATAATTTTCTGAATAATATGTTGCAGCAGCAACTATACCATCATAATGGATCAGTGTCTCCTCACTTACTGCCTCAGTTGCAGCAACAGCAGCACAGATTGCATTATCCTGTTCAGGCGTCAGCTGGCTTAATGTCAGGTTTACAGCCTCATTTATTTAATCACCATCTTCCGTCTGGATCATCCATCAATAGACAAAAATCAACCCGTAAACATCGGGTCTCTCAACAGGGTTCTAATGCCAGTAGCCAGAAAAGCGAAAGTTGTTCAATACAGTTCAGGTCCAAGTATATGTCTAGCGAAGAAATTGAGAGTATTCTTAAAATGCAGCTTGCTGCTGTTACTCATTTTAATGACCCCTATATTGATGACTATTATCACCAAGCTTCTCTTGCGAAAAAACCTTCTGGGGCTAAATTTAAATTTTCATTTTGCCCAACCAAAATGAAGGATCTTTCTTCACGAGCCCGTGCCAATACTGAGCCACACAGGTTTCTTCAGGTTGATACTATAGGGAGGATTTCGTACTTGCCCATTCGTCAGCCTCGCCCTCTTCTTGAAGTTGATCCTCCAAACTCCTCTGCCAGTGGTGGCTCTGAGCGAATTATTTCAGAGAAGTCCCTTGAGCAGGAGCCATTGTTTGCAGCCAGAATCACTATTGAGGATGGTCTCTGTCTTCTCCTCGATGTAGATGATATTGATCGTTTCCTTAAGTGCAATCTTCTACAAGATGGTGGAACTCAATTCACAAGAAGAAGGAATGTCCTTTTGGAAGGACTAGCAACATCACTTCATCTTGTGGACCCACTAGGAAAGAATGGACACAAAGCTGGTCTTACTGCCAAGGATGACCTTGTCTTCTTACGACTAGCATCTATTTCCAAGGGACGGAAGCTCCTAGCGAAGTATCTTCGGTTGCTTGATCCTGGTAGTGAGCTTGTGCGGATTGTCTGCATGGCTATATTTCGTCATTTAAGATTTTTATTCGGTAGTATCCCCTCTGATTCAGCAGCAGCAGAGACTGCCAGTGATCTCGCTATGGCTGTTTGTCAGTGTATCGAAGGAATGGATCTTGGTTCTCTTGGTGCTTGTCTTGCAGCAGTGGTTTGTTCCTCAGAGCCTCCTCCTCTGCGCCCCCTCGGAAGTCCTGCTGGAGATGGTGCTTCCCTTGTTTTAGTATCTGTTCTCGAGACCGCTACCGAACTTCTAACTGATTCTCAAGCTGCTTCGAACAAAAAATTGGGAAATCGTTCATTTTGGCAGGGCTCATTTGATGAATTTTTTGATCTTCTCACGAAGTATTGCATGAATAAGTACCAGAGTATCATGCAGTCACTGGTTATACAAGGGGAACAAAATGTGGCTGCAATTGGATCAGATGCTGCTAAAGTAGTTAGTAAGGAAATGCCTGTTGAGCTCTTACGTGCAAGTCTTCCTCACACCAATGACCGGCAGAGAAAGTTATTACTAGATTTTGCTCAGCGCTCTTCACCTGTTGCTGGATTTAACAGCTATGCTGGGAGCAGTAATAGTAGTCGTGTGAACTCAGAGACAGTGCTTAGTTGATAGTGTAGAGATTTCTTCTGATGATAATGGTTTTTTGGGTTTAATGTCACATCAAATGTGCTGCTTACCTTGCATCTGTTCAAGTACATTTGTAGCAGTATAAAACTGGAAAATGCAAGTTGCATCTGAGGCGGCGATACTGATGATTCCATGAGAATGTGTTGGCATTTGTGATATATTTACTTTCAGGCTCCTTCATATATCATGAAATACTCAGTTTGATTTGTTCCTCATGTCTTTTATTTTATTTACAACGGGGGGAGCTTAATTTATTACTCTATGAGGCTCTGGTAGACACACTAGTGGTTAGCATGTACAGTTTTAGGAAGATATTTGATTCCCATGTTCCCTTTCAGTTATGTATACAAGGCATGAAGGTTGGGTTATTATGGGCAACTCTTGCCCTAGGGGTGCACTGGGAAACATGTTGACTTGTTTGTGGGGGCTGAAATACCATAGGAACTAGTTAAGAATAATTTATGTTGACTTTGCTGCATGGTCACTTTCCCAAACTCATAGACATGTCTTCTAATGTCTTCATTCAATGAGATATAGTAGTTTCATGACTTTATTCGTGCGTTTTCTTATGAAATTTGTTGATGAGATTCATTGCCGTTCTTGATTCTTTACTTAACATGTAATCCAAATGAGCGTTACATTGTACTCTGCTACTGTTAGGGAAATGCATGAGTTAGTCTTTGCTTGCAATATCACCTCAGTTATCAAGTGTAGGTCAGTTTTTTATTATAAAACGACAAGGTTCTTTTTTTTAATTATTAAATGCGTGTAAGTTTTTTTTTAATAAAAATATCCATTACATCTATTATACCACATCATTTTAACCAACAACCATCCTTCAAATATGAACACTTTCATTTCACCATCCTTCAAATATGAACACTTATTTGATTTGAGGGATTAAGGATCAAGTATTTATTATGCTAAATACAAATGTGGTCCAGACCTCATATTGATAAAAAAAAATTGTTGGAAAGGATAGGATATATTAAAATAATAGAATTTTTAATAAAAATACACATTCAAACATAAATTTTCAATAGAAAATATACAAATTAATGTATATTCATTGAAAATACAACTCAATAATGAATCTTTTTTTTACTAACTCAATAATGAATCTTTATATGTACACTTCCGGTCATTATTATAAGCAAAACCAACATTTTAGATTCATTCATTAAATTATGTATGTGGTCTATAATAAAGATCATATACAGAATTAATTGAATAAATCTAAAATGCAAATTTTTGCTTATAATAGTGACCGGAGGTGTAGTTATATTAAAGATGTTAATCGACGTGAGTTAATTGTAAGGTTTCAACAATATATGTGTAATACGATTGTATTGTATACCAAATACAAAACAGAAAAATTACAGTAATAATTATTTTGATTCCTGAATGCGTAACAAATAGTCACAATAAGTGGTGAACGAATCGTACCTTGGTCGTGACGCAAGGTCAAGCTTATATAGGCAAATAGGTTGATAATTGTTTCCATGATTTGTGGCAACATCTGCAGAGACCGTTAATGAGAACTTCAACAGTGAAGATTGCATTAGGGAGCACTCCTTTGTGGTAGACCACAGAAGGCTTCTCGTGCACCTCCCCCGTGTTCAGCTCTGAGTCACGTGGGCTTTACTTTGTTGAGCCACTTTTATTGGGCTTTATGACAGTCCATAATAGTTGCTCCCCAAGTTCTTACTGTCTTTATGACGTAATTGACTTGTTTCATGGGTCGCGGTCGTTGGTGATAGCTTGTGACTTCGTGGATGTTATGTTGATTTTGTGTTGTGCACGATGAGCTTGTGACCTTGTGGTCGCTTTGCTTCTTTGTATCGCGCATGATACATGTATCGTTTTTGTACGACGTCCACATCGTGAGCGCATGTAGTTGATAATTATGATGTGATTTGATGAGACACCTCTTCAATTTTCGTCTTCTGCATGTACTGCACGTGTCTCGATAATGAGAAGCACGCGCTAGTAACTAGTGTTTATCACTTAAGAGCTTCCAATCATTCAATCCATTTTTTGCTAAAAGACTCACGTGACTCATATTTGAGAAATGAACAATTTACAACAAAAACAATATACTTTATCCACATCTTTAGAATGAACCAACAATTTTCTTTCAAATGTCTCTCGATCACTAAACTTTATGGAAAATAAGAATATAAAAAAAACCTAGTAAGCCTGTGTATAGAAAATGTGAGATTCAATTCCCTAATATGCTCTATTTCAATTAAAATGTCTTTGATTTTAACATAAAGAATATCTATAGGAGGGACAAACAGGTCATTGGTGTCTACATCAATATTTGACACATCAAAATCATTATCATCGTTCAAATTTTCATAATAATGTTCAAGACTGTCTTCTTCTACGGTCAATCCATCATGATTTGCAGGCGCTTCTACTCGTTTAAAAAATAAAAAATAAATCTTTTGATAGATCATATTATGTCTTAGAAGCTTCTATAGGAGAAATAATTTTTTTGAAGAGCTTAAACAATGAAGAAGAGAGGATAAGTGGGAGAAAATGTTTGTATTAGAGACTTGAAATTTTCGTCATTGATTTAGGAGTATACTGAGAGATTGATTCCAATGCAATTAATATAAGTCCGTTGATGTACTCAACATATAATTATGACATTGATTGAATTTACGGATATAAATTGAATATGACAAGACAAAATATGGAAAATTTGTCCATTGATAACCAATTAAGCTCTCAATTGATGGTCAGATGAATGGAAGGGTAAAACTGAAATGACAAAATATGGAAATTAGGATTGCATAACTATCTCTCATTTATATATAATATATTTAGATAATTAAAAAATGCAATTATTTGAATATGTAAGTACAGAAAAAATCATATTATAAAAAATTTTGTAATTTAAATGAAAAACAAAAGTAGAAGATAAAAAGCTTTACCAGAATTTCCTTTATACATATATAAGTGGGTAATGTTAACAAGTTGTTAAGGAAAATAATTTTACATTGAAAACTTTAATTTTTAAAAATTTTATTAAAAATTGAATCATCATTATTTTTAAAAAACAGTTGAATCATCATTTTTCAAAACAATATTTTTAGAGAATGTTAAGCAGTGTTGCAAGGGCTAATTATGTATACAAAATAAGTAAGTTTTTATTAAAAAGTGGTATATTATTACTTGATAAAAAGTTACAATTTTTATTTTCAAGAAAAATTTCTATTTTTTAACAATTGTCTCTATGAACTTAGGTAAGTTGGTAGAGACATTGCATTATAGTATATGCAGGGGTCAGAGTTCGAACCCGAACACCCCCACTTATTAATCTTGAAAAAGTGAATTTCTAACCACTAAACTACTTTATCAAAAACCAATGTTTCAGGACACCGGTTATCAAGACCCATATTTTTGTATTTATTCTTTCACTTGAAGGAATAATTTGTTTTGTTTTTATTGGTGAAGTAGCCTATTAGCTGGAGCTCACACATTTTAATTTAAACGTGGCGAAGTAGGGTGTCTGATGTTCCAACCTTATCCCCGTATATTTACTCCCTCCGGTCTCAAATATAAGAAAAGATTCTTTTTTTAAGTTCATTGAATAATTAATGTATCTGCTTTACAATGTAGACCAGATACATTAACTACTCAATGAATCTAAAAAATGAATATTTTACCGGAGGGTGTATTCTTTTAACCAATACCCTATACATTGAGTGAGAATTTACCGTATTGCCACATAAACTCCATATTAACCGGGGCCATGACATGACGAAACAGTGTAATTGCAATACATTCATTTAGGTCTTAAAACCTATTCAAATCCCCTTCTTTCATTTCTTACAAAACCCCAACCCACCTTCGCCGGAACATCCCTATCAACCACCGTCTCCACTTTTCTTCCTTCGCCGGAACGCCCTCAGATCTGCTGGTCTTCTCCAACCCTCTTCCCTCATCGGCGGCCACTCAGTCCGCTCTGTTCACAGACCTTCCGACATCCGCACCGGTCTTTCTCCACCATCACTATCCTGGTTTGCTTCTTCTTTTTCATTTTTCTCTTTTTTTTTCTCGCTGTGGGTTGTTAGGGTTAAGAGGGTCGATTCACAACCATCCCTTTGCATGTCTCATTTTGGTTAAATTGGAAAAATTAGGGTTTTCACTTAATATATGTTGGGTTTAGGGTAATGGGTCTTTAAACATGTGTGTGAAATGAATGTGTTGATCGTGAACATATACTGATTGCTATGGATTGTGAACACGCCGACACCGTTAATAATTTGAGAAAATCACATAATTAAGTGTAATTATGTGTCAGCGTCGTGTCAGTGTCGGACATGACATGTGTTCGAGGAGTGTCTGTGCTTCGTAGATTTGTATTAACAGAGTTGGCGATTTCCTGTTGTGTGTGGCTGAATTTTGAGGATCCATTGGGGGATGGTAATCGGGATTTGAGCGCTCATTACTATATATCTCTTTGCATTGTTTATTATGCCCATTTGCGTGTTTTTTTTTTGTTTTTTGGATTTGATTCTTGTAGCTTATTGTTTGTTCATATGGTAGTTTAGTTGAAATGAGTTTATAAAGTGGAAAATGCATGGCGTGGAAGGTTAAATTGGACTTAGAATTTAGGTTGAACCTAACTCAACTCCACAACCCTCGTGCATGGACATGTGGATTGTGGAGTGTATCACTCTATAAGTTATAACAGATGGCCTAATTTCGTAAAATTTAAATTGGGTTTGATGAAATATTGTAAAACCAACTTGTAAGGTGAGAGATGGTTGTAGCTATGTTTTTGCTAGAGATGGTTTTGATATAGAGGTGGCAAAGGTGAGATGTCGAGGTGGCGAAGGTTGTGCCATCAGTTGAGTGAGAGTGGATGATGTATGAACTGTGATGATGGCTATTGATTTGTGGTTGCACCCTATAGGGTTTATGACATTTTGACTGATTTGTGAGCTCTCTGGTTAGCATAACAGAATCTGAGTGATTTCCTGTTTTGTCTATTATTCTGTTACTGAATTTTCAGGTCCCTTTGGGAAATAGTAATCTGGATTGAGTTTATTATTCCCATTTATGCCTAGTTTTTCTAGCTTCAGTTCTTGTAGCTTATTGCTCAAATGTTAGTGTTAATTTTGTTTTTTGAGAATCCTATTACCATGTGTTGAATTGATATATGGTCCCTCTTCTTTTCAGGTACCATGGGCACCAAAAGAGCGCGTCCAACTAATAAGGTCAGTACTTTTCGATCTGCTGCCCCTGCTGCTAATGTGCCTGCACCTCCTCCTCCTGATTTGGTGGACATAGTAGCACGTTTGGACCGTATTGAGGCGCGCCAGCAGCGCATTGAAGCAAGTCAACAACGCATTGAAGCAAGCCAAGAACGTATTGAGACTGCCGTCCACCAGCGCTTTGATGAGCTATTCCGCATTATGGATGGTCAAATCCCCCAACCTCCAACTCAGTGATTTGTCCTTTTTTTTTAGTTTGTGTGAATCTCAGGGAAGTGTCGTTCTTTTTCTTTTAGATGATGGTTCTATTTTTTTGCTACTAGTAGTTAACATTGAGGACAATGTTTGGTTTAAATGTAGGCAGGGTACCAATTAAATCAAAATTTTCCAATTCAGTTGTATTTGCACTACACTTGAGAATTGCAAGTAATTAGGCAATATATGACTGACTTTTTGGAATCAATGGACTATTAAGCTGATATAGTAAGATATGACTGACGTCTTTGCTTATGGGTGATTGTTTTGCTAAGCGATATCGTTCTAGTTTCATATGGCACAATGTGATCCTATTTGAAATTTAACCCTGTTCGCATGCATTTGTTTTTCCTGAATTGGTCTTCATTTTGAGTCCATATTGTTTTGTTTCTTTGGAATGGTGATATCTCTATTGGTTGATATATTCTACAACTTGGTTTTACATCTTGCTGAGACTTCAAGAATTCACATGCATGCTTGAATACATAGGCAAGTATGATTGATTCTTTTGGACCTTCAGAGTTGTTCTGATACAATATTTCCCTTGTTCATTTGCCATCGTTTAACCCTCTTTAAAGTTTCTGGTTAAATAATACATTGGTAATTATTTGTAGAGTTGTTGAGGTATTTAATTGCTAGCTGAGTCATCTTTGAGTGTTATTTATGATCGGATGAAATATATTTGAAAACAAAAATAATTGAAAATAATTAAAGATGATAAAAGGAGAAAATATATCCTTTGGAGGGAGGAAGGACAGAAGTTTAGAGTTGTCATAGGGTGTAGCAGTGCATTAAGCTTCACCATTTCTAGCTCAGTTTGAGAAATGATATTTGTATAACCATTTTGTGACAATTTTTAGACAACCTTCTCTCACATACTTACATTATATTCCTACTCTGTTTTATCCTTTTTATCTCTCCATTATTTTTGACCAATAAGAGAGAAAAAGAAGGTTGTCATGAAAGTTGTACCAAATGGTTGTTCAAATGTCATTGCTCTTTACTCTTATTTATTTGTTTTAGAGCAACCTAAACAGTGTAGGGTATGTTGATAAATGTATTTTATATGTACAGTCATAAATTGCTTGTCGTGGTTTTTGGCTCTAACACCTTATTTTCATTAATTTTTCTCTCAGACATAGTAACCACCGTAAATGGGTGATTCTTAAACCCAATTATTTTTTACTCGGTTAATATGCTTTCATATTGACAATGTAATATATAATTTTTTTTTATTATTTTACTTTTATAGGGTTAATATGTAAGAAAATTAGTGATGGGGGTTAGATCACTTGAAAATGTAATATATAATTTTTATTTTTGATAGGGTTAATATGTAAGAAAACTATAGGAGAGGTTAGATCTCTTCAAAAGAGAGGAAATGAGTCACTTACAATATATAAAAACAAGATATTACCAAAATTACTTAACTACTCATACCTAATTTTCTTCCAAACTTTTTCCTTTACAACTTTAGGGTTATTTTTGTCAAATCCGCTATCAAAACCCACTTTACTAAAACCCACTTTCTCACCTTTCTTTATTTAATAATAAATTTTTCTCTCTCATCTTTCTTTATTTATAATAATAAACTTTTCTCTCTCATCTTTGTTTATTTAATAATAAACTTTTCTCTCACCTTTATTTTTTAATAATAAACTTTTCTCTCTCAATC
>Ga0315915_1005843_pt1 | contig 15221 bp, 8 predicted proteins | sample MpolbnodulesMG_FD_207738 | JGI IMG/M metagenome (GOLD analysis project Ga0315915, IMG submission 207738) | Medicago polymorpha root nodule microbial communities from Los Angeles, California, United States - branched nodules | ecosystem: Host-associated > Plants > Roots > Nodule | place: USA... | reverse complement strand
TCAAGAACTGAATATATGATTCTTTTCATCTTTTAAAAATTTCCTCTTCTTTTTGGCGTGACTTGATTGGTGGCGACCTCTATTATTGACTTAGGTTGATGGTGATAGAGTCAAGCTCATGTTATTGTTATTTTTCTAATGATAATCATCATGCTTATGATTATTAAATATATTTTACGGCTATGATCACTATTGGCACACTCAGTCTTTTTATAAGTAATTTTCTCCTTTAAGAGATATCAAATATTAATTATTTTTATTGCACGAACATTTCTGATTGAAAGTGTGTTCCGATATTTGACATGTGTTGTATCTGACATCAACAAGATATCGACACTTATAATTATATTAAATTATATCAGTTTTTCAAAATTTTATAAATATCGACGTACCCGTGTCAATGTCGTGTTTCATGCATGTGTCTATGATTCATAGTTAATTTTATCGATATTAGACGCGTCCGTGTCAATTTCGTATTTGGTGTTTGTATTTGTGATTCATAGTTAATTTAATTATACATAGACCATTTGAGTAGATTCAAATTGTAAGATGCTACAGGCCTACACCTTTTTGCTAGACATAACCTAATCGCCGCACTCAATGTTTAATTGTGGTTTTTAGGATGACTCATGGTTCATGTATATTATTATTTTAGTTGATGGAATTTTTCAAAATGTGTGTATATACCTTGCATCCAGGGAAAAAATTCTTAATCATCCAGTTAATCATTGTTACTTGGAAGAATGTATTAGTAGAATATTTTGTCATTATTGATAAGTAATGTTTCTCTCAATATGCATAAGTCAAACAACCAATTGAAAATCATAATAAGAAGACAAAAACATAAAAGATTCAAGGCGTACGTACTTGAACAGTTGAACTTATGTGGAGTAGAGAAGAAGAGAGCTTTAAAAGAAGACATTCTAATGTACCTTTCAATGATGCTCTTCCATGACACGTAATGGCAATACAATTATTAGGGTTAGATACTAGATATATAGTTTGGATAAACAAAATTTTATGACCAAGGAAATAGAAAGATGAGGATAAAAGAGAAAAGGGACAGAATTTGTTTATATTTATAAAAATAAAAATGTATTTTCTTTTTGACCAAAAACAATATTTTTTATTAGTTATCGTTTAATACTTTCTCCTCCAATATAACATTTACTTAATTGTAACCTTTGGTTAAAAAAAACTTAATTGTAACCTTTTTTTTAGAGAAAAAGTTAATTGTAACCTATTATATTTATAATACTTTTCGTTCTTTAATTAAAAAATTCAATTTAAAGAAAAAGTTAGAGTGAAAAGATGTTATATTATACAACTATCATTTATCCTCCTTAAAAAAAAATACCATTTATCATTTGCAGCAATACCCCAATAATAATATAATAATAATATGATAAGTTAGTGATGTGTTAGATAGATATAAATAGGTTAAAAAGAAAGAAAAAAAATGTTGAATAAGTGTATAAAAATAATGGATGTATAAATATCATTTTTTTTAGAGAAGGTGTATAAATATCATTGTTGTTTTGGGATTTCCTTTGTTAGCATATTGTTTTGACAAATATTATAGTTGCTCAAATCAAACGTGAGATATATGCACAATGGAACAACGAATAGAAAATGTCCAGATAGAAATGCTTCTCCGTTATTTATTTATTTTTTACCAGTATAAATCCAGCTTAAGTTAAGACTTAAGACTACGAAGTTTGCAACACATTCAATTAACATATTTTTCTGGGTTAAATATGTTTTTAGTCCTACAAAATCACAAGTTTTCAAGTTAAATTTCTATAAATTTTTAATAATAATTTTAGTTTTCCATAATATTGTAGTTTGTAAAAATAGTATCTATTTTAAATTTTTTTTATAAAAAATAGATATTTTTAGTCTTTCAAAATAGTCATTATAAATGCAAATAGGGATTAAAAGTGAATAAATTTTTTGTAGGGACAAAACTTGTAATTTTTGTAGGGACTAAAAACATATTTAACTTAATTTTTTTCCATCCATTAGCTTGAACCTCAGACTTATTTGACGAATTCAAATCTAGTTCTAGATCAATATAAGTCATTATATAAATGTTATCAAGTAAATTGATTTTTATTTGACTTATTACTAGTATATGTTGACAACAATCTCAGATGAATTGACTTTGCGAAGGTTATGTGAATTCAAAACTTTTTCATGGTATCATGTCAAGCCGACAATGCACAAATTCTATCTCTACAATTATTATGGATGGCGCCATTGTTGAGGGGTGGGATAATGTGCACTGTGCTGTTTTTTTTCTTCATTTTGCTTCTCATTTTAAAGCTCCTTCAGTTGATCGACCTGGAGTGGAGATCTTACAGTTCCGTTCGTTGAATCATGTGTAATTGATCTAATTAAACCATTTAGTATATAGGAGGTGACACATGCATTTTAGGATTGTGAAAGTTTTAAAACTCCAAGACCCGATGGAATTAACTTTTGTTTTATAAAAGATTTTTTGGGTGAAATAAAAGATGATCTTATACGCTTCGTATCCGAGTTTCATTATAATAGTAAGTTGACAAAATGTATAAATTGCACTTTTATTTCTCTCATTTCTAAGGTTGATAATTTTCAGAAGTTGAATGATTTTCGACCAATCTCTATGGTTGAATGTTTATATAAGGTATTGACTAAATTATTAGCTAATAGACTCGTTAGGTTATTGGTAGTGTGGTTTCTGAAACTCAGTCAGCTTTTGTGAAAGGCAGACATATCCTTGATGGAATTCTTGTTGCTAATGATATAGTTGGTAAGACTCGCAAGCTTAAAAATGAATTGTTATTATTTAAAGTCGGTTTTGAAAAAGCATATGACTCTGTTGACTGAGGTTACTTAGATACAGTTATTGGTTAAATGAATATTCCTCACATTTTTACTTCTTTTGGGTTGATTTTACTCCTTTTGTAAGACTATGGTATTTCTTTTTACTAGATCTTGTGCTATGAGGAACGTTTTTTGTTAACTTAATTATTTTGGCTTGTTAAAAAAAAACTACAAATATGTGATTTATGAACCATTTTAATGCAAGGAATATACTCTGACCAAGGTCTAAAAGTAGTGCTAGTTGAATTGGTAACGAGTTAGTTGTAAAATGTACGGGGTTGGAACTGCATACTTCACATGACATGCAGTTGTATGTAGCTTTTGTTTGCATTTGTTGATCGATTCTTTTTAAGTGAGGAATATACTCTCGAACATAAAATATCCACTTTATATTATTAATAGTTTTTTTAAGGATTATATTATTAATAGTTAAAATTATGATAAAAAAAATGTATACATATTGTCAAATATATACACATATAACTAATTATTCAATATAACAATTCATCACAAATACAAGTTCACATATTCAAGACTGGTTAATACAAATGAGATTGTATTTAGTCTCTTTTAGTTTAATAAGAACCTCGTAGTCGAATCTAAGTTGACAATACAAACAATGTTAAAACTTTTAGGGTGTACTTTCATACCGAGTTCCACATGAAAACTTTTGGATAAAATATTTTTTAAAATAAATAAAGTGTGATTGAAATATTATCTGATGGTCTATCTTATTATTCTATCTATTTAAAAAAAACAAATAAATCCTAATATGTAAACTAAGTCATCCAAAACTCTCTTCAAAACATTTACAATACTAACTCAATAATATAAAATTTAATAAGCATCATTTATACTCAACTCATAATACATTTTTAAAACAAAATAGTATCTCTATATGTACTACTATTTAAGTTAAAATGTTTTTTAGAATACATTTTATTTGAAGAAAAAACATGAATAAGAGAAGAAGAGATTTTCCAATTCTCCATGAAGAATGAGAGTAGAGCCATGTGATTTTTTTTTTATTTTTTATAAATTGTTATCATATGTATACAATTGTGGAGAGTAATCTTTTAATTTTTTTAAAATGATCACTCAAACCTGATTGAACCACATAATGTTGTTATATTTTCTAAAACTAGATTTGAACTTTGGTGTCACTAAATAAGCTAAAAGAGACTAAAACTATCATTATCTCATCTAAACACTATTAGAGACATGTTCATTTTTATTTTGATGGTTAGTTCAGTTGTGGGAAAGAACATCCATCTCATCTCATTGCCATGCATATTGATGAATTTATAAAAGTCTTAAAAAGTTAAAAATCATTACGATTATTGATTTACGATTTCCAATTCTTTAATAAAGATTTGATCATAAGAGCACTAAGAGACAGAAACCAAAAACATAATTCAAAATTGGAAGATTGAATTCAATGTAATTGCAGTGGCAAACAAGATCTAACACGGCATATCTAAATATAGTAACTATCACATGATTGATTAAACATTCGTGAAAATGACTATGGTAGCCGCCACTAGTCATCAAAATGGTGGTTGAATTTTTGGCAAAAAATGAACGATCGATAGTTGTTAGCATCAAAATAGGTACATCAAAATAAACATCTTCCATAGTTTTTTTTCAAAACAACAAAAAATAACAAATAAACCTTCATAAGTTAATTTCCGAAAGATAAGTGTTAAATAGTATGAAACGTAAAGTACAAAAAGCAAAAAAGAAACTAGAAATGTTGTGTTTTATTTCTTTCACATACTACATTTATACGCAACCATGTATGCTATAAATATAAAAAATAAAAATTATGTATGGCTATAAAAGATGGTGATTGATTATATTAACTTCTAATCGTTTAGTGTCATATATTTGTTTAAAAACATTGTGGAAGTGTTTTAAAATTAAACCAAATCATTTTGTTTAATCGATTAAATTGGGAGTTGAGTGGTTGAATAACTTTTGAATCATAGTATATTCAAACCAGATTTGAAGGCTCAATTTAGGATGGGAGAGTTCGATAGGTCTTCCATCACGAGCAAGTCAGAATTTTATTTTCACCACAATAGTGTAATTGGGAGGAAATTGAAATTAAAAAGGTTTAGGGATAGTATTGATAATTAACATGAACATTTTCATGTTAATGAAAAAATAAATCGGTGTCAAACTCAAATGTTAATTTTGTTAACATACGTGATACTCCTACATACAATGATAAATTTGTGGAACACCGGTTGTGATCCATCATTGTTTTTAATGGTGATTAACCTGACCTGTGAGACACATAAGATTGGTTCTATCTCAACTGATTCTTTTGCCATATATTTGGGTCGTGAATCAAACTCTGACCATATGTTTAAGCGAGTCATTTACCACTTAGACCAATTGAAATCCACGGTTGGTTATCCCTTTTAACTTTACTTTTTAAAGATCTTTTTGACTAAAGTGAAATTCACTTTTGCAATTTTAAAAAATTAACCATTAAAAACTTTTGTGGTAGCTATGGTACAAGTCATCTGAACCAACTTTTACAAAAGCTTACCCCCGAGCCAACACTATAAATTAATTACATACACAATTTCTACAAACTCAATACCATAAATGACTTTTACAGCACTACTATTTAAAAATTTGACAGCCATTATACTAAAAAGATGACTTTTCCTACACCGAAAAGAAAAAAGATGACTTTTCAAGGACACAATACATAATCTTTAACAATTTTTTCTTGTAAAAAAAGATCCAAGTGAAGGAGTGTAGTTTAAAGAACAAAAATAGGGGTGTTTTTGTAATTTCATGTATAAAAGAAGTGTACAATACCAACTATAAGGGCATGATTAACAACTTGACCATATATATTCTTTGCGAGTTCGAACTCTGAAGATTGCTCAACAAGTCGCTAAAATTGCTCACAATTGCAGGAAAAATATATATGGGAGTTACAACCAATCAGATTTTACTCGCAAAGAATGTTCATCAGGAGTTACGATCAGTTGAGCGATTTGAGGGACTTATTGAGCAATCACCTTGAATTCTACGAATCCGTGGATTGAATTCGTTTCGGTTGAGTTTAGTCACTCGATTCAATAAAGAATCAAAATTAGAAAAGCATCGGTACACATTGTTCAGTTCATGTAACAATGTTTCCAAGGCACATGTACTGCAATAAAATCATAATTACATGAAAAAAGAATTACTATCTGGTTATCTTGTAAAAAATGTATTAAAAATATTACCTTGTTTGAATAGTAGACAGATACGTAACAATAATTAGAATTAACCAAATTAATATCCAAACCAATCTGTTTTTTTCACAATGAACTAAGTTTCCGATGGTCAGACTATCGAAATGATTTAGACCGGTGACTGCCAAATCAAACTGACCGGAATATGGAAGAAAAAGAAAAGATTGAAAGACTTATGTATTTAAAATTTTAATATAAACAATAACCGAAAACACTAATGAGGCAACTACAGAGAACTAAGCCGATAAATAGTTGGTAACTTTACTCAAAATTGATAAAACAACCAACAATGAGCATTCATGTATTATGTACCATAGCTGCGATCACCGGCATCTCCAAGGCCAGGAATTATAAACCTAAACAAAAGAAATAGAACACATTAACAATGTAACATTTGTATAAATCAGCTAGTTCCCAATACTAATTAATTTAAGTTAAAATGTGAGGCACCAACCCTTGGTCATTAAGTATGGGATCAATTATTCCAGTATACACATGAAGCCTGCAAAATTTAATAATTAGAAAACTATATGCTTGAAAGAAATTGAAAAAAAAATAAATTATGTGACCTACCCTGGGAACTGCTCGCTTAGCTTTTCAAGAGCCGGAGGTGAAGAGCAAGCAGATATCTGCATTGTCATTAGTCCATTAATTAGGCAATTAATCAAAGAACATTGGCTTAATTATATTGCACATGTGTGCAATGCATGAGTAACACACGTGTGATGCTGATGGATGCATCAACTACTAATTGATCCAGCCACAAAATATTGGAAATCTAAGAAAACATCATACCATGCAGGATGTGGATAGGATAATGCATAACGAACTTGGCTTACATAGTCATTGGTAGACTTCAGCGCTATTTTGATAAACTACTTAATTAAATGCTTATAGCATAAGCCTTTATCATATAAGTGTTTATATATTAGTTATTTCTATAACAAAGGATACAATAAAGTCAAACTGCTTTTATTTAAGCTATACCGGAGAGCTTATGAAAATAAGCTAAAAACAATGTATGAACATGTTATAAGTAGTTTCAATAAGCTTTCCCAAACAATATCACAAATGTTTATAACAGAAAATAAACTCAAGTTAATCCAAATAGACACTTAACTAGTTAAGAGGAGGTTCAAAATAGCTAATATCAGTACACTATTAAGTAAGTGTTTGAACTTGTCAATAAAAGAAAAGAAAAAAGTAAGTGTTTGAAAGAATTTGAAAAAATAACTGATGATATGGCCGCAAACTGTTATATGTTTACTTTCATAAGCTCCTCTCAGAATAGTTTATAGCTTATGCAAAGTTTCACCTCATTCTTACATCAATTATACAAACAACTTATGCAATAAGTATTTAACAAAGTTGTTTCCTAATCACACCCAAAGTGCATAAAAAGAAATATGTTTAGCTTAAATTTAAAAGAATTCAGGTTATTAAAAGACTATTCCTTACCACTTTAATCTGCTTGTTACCAACTCCACGATCTTTTAAGAGATTCAAGGCTGCCACAATAGTACCACCTGCAATTCATACGTAACATAAAACTATCATACCACAAAATTGATGCATAGACCCTTTTAAAAAAAATAAAAAATTTGATGCATAGATATTGTTAATTATACTAGGGTGTCCAAAATTTGAACCAATCCAATAACCAACTTCCCAGCCATTATTAGTTTGAATTGATTGATATTGTAAAGTAAATTTTTTCCAGTGCAAGGTTGTAAAATTATGAGATCAACAAAAAGTATAAGTAAAAATTCAAGCCTCACATTGAAAAGAGACCATGTAAAAAAGAGTTTATAAGGGTCACCTCTCATCTTGCAAATTGGGTTTTAAGGATGATAAGTTAGGCCTAATTCAAAAACTGGATTCAGTGCCTATCTGTATTATTTACACACTTAGCCTAATAGTGTAGAGCGTTACAAAGTGCATCGAGAAAAAACCAAGTTCCACATGCAAAAGATTATCGGATAACACAATCCAATAAAATAGTTAATGGATCGGATCCACTACATTTGCTTATTTAGTGATCCATCCAAAATTTTATTTTTTATAAAATTTAAAACCATCGGATAAAAGTAATAAAAACTAAGTCCAGTCATATCAATCCATCCAGGAGTGGCAAAATGGATGGGATGAATTTTGGTTTGCATTATAATGGATAGATTAAAATAATCCAGAATCCATTAAAAAAATCTAATACGTACATTTAATATAAACCATCCAATCCATTTGTTAATTCTTTTTTCTCTAAAGGATGGATATCCAATCCATCTGTTAGTTATGGCTCGCTTCGAGTTGGCCCGCCCTCGATTTTCCCCTAATTGACGTCAGATCGGACCTTCTTGGTTCTCTCCCTAGGTTCTCAGTCAGCCTTGTTCCACCCCACTCGCTAGATTATTTGTAATGCATTCATGTATTATGATTTATCCAATTTGACATTGTAATTCCCTTCATCATATTTTACATTAACCAAATTGTTCTGCATAATAATATGAATAATTCACTTCTATAAAACTTATATCTTACTATTATCCTATGTTGATGTATTTTTTTACTATTGAACAACACATGTATTAATGCCTATTGATCTATTTAGTGAAATTGCAACGCACATCATTCACGCCACAATAATAAAGGTTAAAAGTTAGATAACATAAAAGTTGTGGCAGAGCAAAAGGTTGTGATAACATGAAATTGTCTCAAACAGTCAGCTACTTTTTCTAACTCAATCCACTCCTCTTATAAACAACTATCAAAGTTAGGAACCCACTACGGTTGGTCTGGAGGTGTCAGGTTGCGACCTTGGACTGTGTTCCTCTCAAGGTCTCATATTTGATTCTCCGCGGTGCCAATTTCGATGGGCTAGTTTAGCTTCTTCAAACAAAAAAAAAATATATTCAAGTTAGGATCAATATCTTTTAGGAGGATAAAGACTTCCCGTAAACGTATAACGTTCAACCATTAAAAATGTCAAATTCCAACTTGTGCACTTTTGACGAACTTGCTTAAAATGGAGAGTTGCTCTAAATAACTTTAACTTTCGTGCGAGAAACCCCTAATATATTTTACACTCTCTCAAATTGTAACCATTGAATCATTTATTACCTTCAAAGCCGCACAAACAATCAAAGTTAAACGAGTCTGACATGCATGACACAAAAATACACTTAAATGAGTTATCAATCCCAATATAAATCATGAGTCTTTCTTCAATATGTCCATCATGATGCCATTTTAAGAGGCATCATTGAAAAGATATTTAGATAATGCATCTTATAATTTGGGAGTGATATCTAGTGAATTGTTTTTCATGTTAGGTGTACAGTTCATATTTTAAATTTAATTTTCCATGAAGGTTTAAAGGCGATAGATGAGTTCTCTAGTCAAAGTTTAAGTGTGTGTGTGTGTAAAATATACTAGAGACTCGGACGCACGAAAACCAATTTAAAAGGCTCAGCGTTAATGAGTGTGCATGACAGAAAAAGCTCAAACATGAGCCTCTACATACCTGTTGCAAGCATAGGATCGACCACAAATACTTTAGACCCTTCTGGAAACTTGTCTGGTAACCTGAAAATCATACAAGTGACGTGAGAATATATAACAAACGAGGCTCAAGCATTCAATAGAACAAGCCAAAAGAAAGAGAAACAATGGTGCACTTTACTAATTCACAACTTCGACAAGCCATACTAGAAGTGAAGGAGAAAAGGAAAAGAACAAAAGAAAAAACACATTTCATTTCAAGCATGAATAATATCTTACTTGTTCAAATATACAGTGGGCTGAAGAGTTTCTTCATTTCTGCTTATTCCTTTTCGAAAGAAACAAAAGAAAACACAACATTATTATTCAATCTAAGAAATAGACCGAAAATGTACTCTACTTTCATAGATGTGCATCCCTATTCCCTATACATTATGATGCCCAAAAAAAAATCATCTTATTATAAGTTTATAATGAACAATAAAACAATAACAAAAAGATCTCAAACAAGACTTTTCCCGATAAATCATGTTTGTTGGATGTACCTCAGAACAAGTACAGTACATGTATCATTACCTAGATGATATGTTTTTGTTGCAGGCAAGATTGACGATGCATGTTCAGCAAGAGCAAGACCAGCTCTCAAGATTGGAATTACCTGAAAAACTGGTATAAGATTCAGGCAATATCTTACAGAAAGGAGCAATACAGCCTCACATCAATTATAAATCTGAAAAGCTTCAGTATTTACTATTTAGTTAAAAAAAATTATTAAATGTAGAACTGGAGTGTGTAATGGTAATGTTTAAGATATATGCTAAAAATATTAAAGTATAAATAAACATATTGAAAGCAGTATGGTACTAACAGCCACAGGCTCCCTTGGATCAATGAACTCCACTGAGGCAACACCCAGCGGTGATTGAATCTCTCCAGACACAGTTGGCTGAAAACAATGAAAGAAAAGAAGAAAAGAAAATAAATGTAAATCTGTTGGTATGGATGTGCGATAGCAGAACGAAATAATCAGATGGAAATAAGCATCAAATCATTCAAGAACTAATTCAATCCGCTACCATAAGCAAGCTTAAAGCTTAAGAATCAAATCGGCTTGAGTTTTGGATCATTTATGATTAGAAGGCTGAATAAACTACACAGTTTATTTTCTCCTATTGAACGCTAGATTTTAAAAATAACAAATTATAAAATTAAGTAACAAGATATGAATGTGTTTCCTTAAAATAATATATGAAAATTCAAATTTTAAACTATTTGAAACAAACTATTTTAATGTCAAAAAATTATATTGTATGATGTCTACATAACTTGTTCTAATACACTTGAATGTAATTGATTAATCATGAGGGATTCACAAGTATATGTACAATAATTATATTGAAGGAAAGGAACTATAAAATAACCAAGTAAAAAATACGATAATTATAGCATAGCATGAAATAGGAACTAACCAACCAATCCCTTGAAGCTTCGTATATTAGCAGCCTTCCCAACTCAGCCATTGCATTTCCTAAAAATAAAACCCGAAGTGTCAAATCAACCTTCATATAATTCATCAAATTGTAATATTAAGCTAAGTTTAAATAAAATTTAGTTAAGTAATAAATAATGGGCTAACAATCCCCGTGAACTTAGCTCAGTTGGTAGGGATATTGAATTTTATATGCAGGGGCCGGAGTTCGAACCCCGGACACTCCACTTCTCCACAATTAAATTGTGTGAGCTCTAGCCACTAGGCTACTTGACCAAAAAAAAAAAAAAGTAATGGGCTAACAAAAAAGAAAAGAAAGGCAGAATGAATGACATTGGTGAAACTAAGAAATTGAACTTTTCAATGAATACAAAATTGATGCCACAAGAACACAAGACTATCCTGCTCATGAAAATTGATATCACTTTCATTACTCCTCAAAATTGTTTGTCAATTTGGAATTTTGGAGTAGGGAGGTGAGGAACAAGAAACTCTGTAAGGGATTTTGGTTAAATTGGCACACTTTGATTTGGGTGGTTTGGAAAACGAGAAATGATAGGATCTTGAATAATTTCATTAAGGAAGTTTATGAGAATGTAGAGGAAACTAAGGTGTTGTATTGGCATTGGAGTTTAAGTAGATTGAAGATTGCAACTTGTTTGTTCTATGAGTGGTGTTGGAACCCGAGGGATTGTTTAAAGAGGAAGTGGTTGTTGTTGTGTGTTGTGTTCTTAGTAAGTGGGGGGAGCTGTTTCGGGTGAGGATGATCGCAGGCTGGTATGTTGTTTTCGTTGGTTTGGCAGTAAGTGGTTTGGTCCTCGATTTTGCTTTAGTTTTTGTTTGGTGGGGTTGCTGCATATATACGGCGCCTTTGTTGTTTGATTTTCTTTTGCTTGCCCTGTTCTGCTTGTGCGGGGTGGCTAGTGTTAATAAAACTATGCTGTTTAAAAAAAATAAAAAAACTATCCTGCTCATGCATTCGAAGTACACTTTTGTTTCTATAAGAATGCATTCAAAGTACATAATCTGTTTATAGTATTTAAACATGCAAACATTCCACACAAACAGTAACAATTGACGGTGTCAATTGCTCCTACTGAATTAACAGCTCACAACTCACCGAAAATCACAATGTTAACAAATTTAAATATCAAATCAGTGTTGTCAATTACAGATCGTGGATAATAATAGTTAGTTCAAATTCCTCTATCCACTATAGCCACTATTTGCCAACATTTTATGCCAAATAGAGGTCGCAGAACTATAGTGGTTTGTTCGAAGTCTGCTATGCTATAGCACAGTTATAGCCACTATTTAACAACATTCGATGTTACTATTAGATTAGCTTAAAATTAAATTATATGAAGTTTTATCAATTTTGATGGACGTGAGTCGAGACCAGGTGGATCGATATTCATCTCAAATCAAAGTATTGCATAAAAATCAAAATTTTGCCACTCACTGAAAATAGGACAAGGAGTTTGCTCATTCCTCAATACCGAAACCCAGTGCTTGATCAAAGGATGGGCAGGCACATACACCTTCAAAAACCCAACAGAGATTGTAACCACAACTAATTATTACAAGAAGCAACGTATAAATTCACAAAAAAAAACATACAAATTTTAATGTATTTTCATTCCTTTTTTTTCCATAGCAACATACAGAGCCAAAACCATAAAAAGAAATTAAAGAAAACCAATAAACAGATTAATCAAGCAATAACAGATAAATCTCTCCAAAAAAAAAACCCTCTTTTCTCTCAATTTTGTCCTCTTAAGCAAAACAGACCTCTATAATCCAAAAAGCCAGAAGCCAAAATCATAAAACTTTTGCAAAATCACAGTAACTCACTGTGATTTCGACAAATCCACATTGATATCAAACATGCAAAAAAAAAAAAAAAAATCATATTATTAATCAACCAATTAAGCTAACATGCATGAATCCAGTGAAACAAAACTTTCAACTCAATTCCCCTCATTTTCTTTCCTCAGATACCAAACAGACAAAAATCTCATAAACCCAAAAGATCTTTCTTTGAAAAAACAAAAACAACCCATCAAGCTTACATAGACATACAACCAAAAAAAAACAAAGTAAATGCAATTTTCTTATTATTATTCTTAGGAACCCAAAAAAAAAAAAACACAGAACAAAAACCCATGAACCAAGAAAAAGAAAAGAAAAAGCAGGAGAAGAGTGAAGAAAACTAACAAGCATTCTGTTGTTTTGAGAGAGAGGTTTGTCTTCCATTGTCATCTGAGACTTCACTGCTCCAAAGTTGCTGCTGCTTCGGCGCTTAGCAATTGAAAAAGGGTTCTGAGTAGGAAAAGACACAATAAATATATATTATTAAATTAATTAATATTAATTTAATCAAACAAAACAAACTTAACAAGAAAAAAGAGGGAATAGGATAAAGATAACAAAAAAGGGTAACTAAATTAATAATAAAATAAATGAAAATGTGTAATTTAATTGCCTTTGTTGTTGTTGTGAAAAGGGAAGGAGTGAGAGTAGAAAGGGATGAAGACGGAATACGTGGCGCATCGGACGGGAAAGGGAGATTAAGGTGGCAATGAATGCGGGAGAAAGCCATGAATGTTATCCTAGTCCTAGGTAGGAAGTTCAATGTTATGTCTGTGACTCTGTTCTGTTTTTTTTTCTCTTCTTTTTCGTGAAGAACAAACAGCAATTTTATAGCATTGAAATGGGATGGTCTAACTAGTTTGTATGTTGTCAAAAAAAATAAAACGAACATATAAATAAATATAAATAACATAAAAAATATATTTAACTTTCTTTAAATTGAGAAAGAAAAATTATAAACCATAAAGTTTTAGGAATATCATTATCGAGAAAAATTCAACCTCACATCGTATAGATAGAACTCTTGATTAGAGTTTATACGAGGAATAGTTTATAAAAAGGAGACTTGTAACTTTACAAACCGGTTTTGCAAGATTCGTTATTTAATTACACTTACGTAATTTAATAATATGTTAGACTTTGTTTGCGAGTTTTGAAGGGAATGAAAAGAATAACTAAGGGATTTTAATTATGTGTTATTTTAATGTGTACGATTTTTCCTCACATATGCAATTGGAGCTACATTTTTAGAATGAGGAGTGAGATAAGTATGTGTAACTTAATTGATAACATGGAAAATGACTTGCTATATGAGAAATTATCTAGATAATATTTTGTATCAAATTAAGTTATTTCTATGAAGTAGATTAATTTTTTTTGTTTATCATATATCCCCTCCGCTATTACCAAGGTTATCTTGTGAAATTTTTTTGTTTCTGCCTTAGTTTTTGTTAAAAATTCTAAAATTGCCATACTTTTTAAAAAAATTGCAGAATTACCCTACTTTTTTTGACTTTCGGGTACCCCTCCACTTGGAGTTGCGGGGTACCCTAAAAAGTGACGAATTTTTGTCCTTATTATACCCCGCAACTTGGACTTGCGAGGTATTTTTCTATTTTTTTTTTCGAAAATTTTAAATACCCCTCTACTTGGAGTTGCGGGATATATTCATATTTTTTTTAAAATTTTAAATACCCCTCTACTTGGAGTTGCGGGATATAATAAGGACAAAATTTGTGCAGGTTTCCGTTTTTGCATGCATAATATATAAAAAAAATAATTAAAATAATTTATTTTTATAATTTAGGCATTAATAAAAAAGTAATTATAATAATAGTGATAATATTTATAAAATTAAAAACATACCAAATACAATAAATATGACAAGGTGTATAAGGGTATTCGAGGACTCCCGATCACAGCTATTGTGAAAGCATCCTATTACAGGTTGGCGGCCTTGTTTGCTAAAAGAGGACATGAGGCAGCGGCAAGGGTAAATTCTGGCGAGCCATTCTCAGAAAACATCATGAAATTTCTAAGGGTTGAGGTGATTAAATCCAATAGTCATCAGGTCACTCAGTTTGACCGAGATCGGTATACCTTCTCCGTCCGTGAAACCATTGACCATAAAGAAGGATTACCAAAGGGAGAATACAAGGTGGACCTGCAAAATAAATGGTGTGACTGTGGACGGTTCAGAGCGCTACACCTACCATGCTCACATGTCATTGCCG
>Ga0315915_1005842_pt1 | contig 15223 bp, 6 predicted proteins | sample MpolbnodulesMG_FD_207738 | JGI IMG/M metagenome (GOLD analysis project Ga0315915, IMG submission 207738) | Medicago polymorpha root nodule microbial communities from Los Angeles, California, United States - branched nodules | ecosystem: Host-associated > Plants > Roots > Nodule | place: USA... | reverse complement strand
AGTACATCAATGTTCATAGTCTTAAATGAACATTGAATATCCTTTTTGACATAATCCTTGTATATGCCTTTATTGCTTGATTGATCCATGCAAATGTACTTTCCTGGACACATATCCATGTCACATGCAGAACGTTCACACATGATTGCAAGCTGTAATGAATTGTTCTCTTGATTGTAGGAGTTTGGAGGCCACTTATGATGATGTAATCTCGATGTCATATGGTAGTAACTTTGAAGACATATTCTTTAATGGACTTTGCTTCAAATGGATCAAAAATCATTAAGGCCCAAGACATATTCTTGTATTGAATTTATGTCATACTTTCCATTTTGATGACTCGTCTTTGGATGTAAATTATTTATTTGCTTTGTGAAACCAAAATGTTCTCGAAACAGTGACCAGAACGTTCTCCAGAACATTATTCTCACAAAACACATTAGTGGATAACAAAACAATAATTGTAATATTTTTGTTATCTTTTAAAACATCAAACGAGGATATTTTCTTCACTTTGTATGACCAGAAAGATATTTGTAGGAACATGAGAAACCTTTCTCAAATTCAAAATTCCTTTGATTGATTTCTATTCTCCAAATAATATCTTGAATAGTGATGGAAGATTCTTGGACCATCATAAGTCTTTTATGATAGAATCTCCAAGCATATGATCGTGAACTTTCTTCTTTGATATTTCTCCAATCAATATCATTAATGATTGATTTAATAAATAATTCATTCATGAATTGGTTTCTTTTCAAAGTTGATTCTAATCATTTTTATGAAATGATGAGAATAATTTTGAGTGTAATATACATCCTCATCATGAGAAAATTCTTTCATCGGAGTTGATAATGTTCTCTTCTATATGAGATGACAATACATTCTCGGTTAATTAACCTTGAATTATTTTGTTGATGATGCAATTCATCTCATAATTCCTCTTGGTGATTGCACACAATGTTTCTTGTCCACTGAGTACCTTCGAGATGTTTTAGTTTAGGCATGCCTTTTCTTACTAGATCTTTAAGGCATTGTTGAAAACTATCAATGATGATGATGAATCAATTAATCATAAAGTTCATCTTCTTGTTGAATATTCATTCAACACTTTTTTAATTCATATAATTGATGTATCTTCTTTTGAGTTTGTGATGCTACTTGTTTGGTATTACTTATTGTCTACGTTTGTGAAAAGACTCAAGTGCAAACATCAATAGATCACCATAAAACTTTGTGTTTATTCCATAAGGGTTGTTATCATTAAAACATTCATCAAAAAGATTTTTGTTTCAACATTATAGGTACCAATCCAAACTTTTCCAAAGAAGTCGCAAGACAAAAATAGTTGGTTGATATCATCCTCCTTGCCATAGTTGTCCACACAGAACGTAGCACTTGGTTGAAGTAGCCTTCACTTGATTAAGTTATTTCTAGTTGGTAAACCATTATGTAACAAACACCAAACAAACATATTGACTTTTAATACCTCCTTATGCCAAAAGATATTTGAATGAACAACGATGATATGCTGGTCATCTGTAAGCAAGTAGTATAAGCACAAGAAACATTATATTTTGAAGATTCATGAAGTTGTCAGATTTACATGTCACTAACATTAGCCAACAAAAGAAAAGGAGCTAACAAACAATCTAACACTTGGAAAACACACAAATAGATTTTTATAGGATTAATAGATCTTTACCCCCTTTAATATAGGTCATTTTTGTAAGAAAAACTCTTAGAGAAACTTCCTACAACAAAGAGTTTTCCTTACAGATTGCTATTACTCCCGTACAAGTCTTTATTTATAAGCCAAAAGACCCTACTACTATTCATACATAATACTATTTATCATAGTACTACTCATAAAAACACTATTCATTCTTACATAATTTTATGACTTCAGTAATGACATGGGAGATGAAAAACATTGCATAATCGTGTGTCAAAGGGTGAACAAAGTTTTATCAAATATTGAAGAGCTCTAAGGTGAACAAATATTGTGATGTTTACTTTGTTCCCTCTTTTCATTCCTTACTACTATATTTTCTTTTCAATTACTAATTAGATTCTAATTTAAAAGCATGAGAAACAAAAATTGATCAAAATGACATGAAAGAAAACATAAAAAAAATAAATAAATTGTTTCTAACCTGGTAACGTTGTGGCAAAACGACAAGAGTGTTGGTTAGTTACTGTGGCAATTACAACTAACAACAGAGAATTGAAGTTAGATTCGTTACCACCAAACAAATACAAGTACAGTGTCAGTTTCCTTTCCAACAGAACCGAAAGTAACAACAACAAACAGTTCCAAACATTTATCACCCACAAAAATGGGTAACGCACACGGACACCATCGCAAACACCGTTTTTCTGTCCCTAACAACACGGTTCCTCCACCACCTTATAAATACCAAAACTCTCAACATCATAATCCACCCAACCAAAACCAAGGTACTTCCAATTCCAACATCAACATGACCACTTTGCCTTACGTTAACGCTGACATCTCTCTCCGTTCCCTCGCCGCTCAAGCTGAAGGCTTTGGCCGCTCCGCTATCGGGGGACTTCATGGTTCTCTTTATCATGTTACATCACTCTTAGGTTTGTTTACTCTTTCTACAATTCATTATTGTTTTTTTTCTTTTTATGTATTTTTTAAAATTTCTGATTAGTTTATCAATATTAATAGTGAATCTAGCTTAGTTCAAATTCAGAGAAGGATAGTTTGAGTTTAATAACTGCTTATCTTGAACGCTGAAATAAAAGGAAACTTTAGTATCTATCTGTATGAATGATTTTAGAGTAAATGGAAATTTTAGTCATTGAAATTGTAAGTATCTGTCAATTTAGGGTCTGTTTGGAGGGAGAGAACTAGTGACTCAAATTCCCAGAATAGCAATTTAGTCTCTGAAATAGAACAACATTAACCGATTTAGTCAATTTTCCAAATTTAGTACGGCAATTTTAGAAGTTCTATGCTTGTCTTGTTGCAGCGAAGAAACTATTCAAGTTAAGACATAGATTTTATATTGGTTTTGATGAATGTTTACTAAAGAGATACTCTCTCCTTTCCAAATTATAAGTTTTTTCTAACAATTTCATGTAATTTAAGAAATGTAATTTATTTTGTATGAGAAAGAGAGATTATAAGTGATTTTACAAAATTATTCTTCATCAATGAAATTGGTAAAAGAAATTAAACGAATTGAAAGAAGAGAGAACAATAAATAGTAAAGGGTATGATAGGGAAAATAATCATAATGTTTCACTGGTATCGTAACGTAACTTATAATTTGGACCAATTTTTGTTTTGTTTTTGCAAAGTGGTTTATAATGTGGGATGGAGGGAGTATTTTAATGGAGGGTCTAAATTGATAGGCTATTGTAAATTGAAGGGACTAGTTTTCTATTTTGTAAATTTCAGGGGCTAAATTGCTCGATCATTACAATTTTGAAGACCGGGAATGTTGATTTACTTATTGATTTTATTAAACCAATTCGGCTGTAACATTGATCCATTGGGTTTTTATGAATGCAGATGATGGACCAGGATCATTACGCGACGCGTGTCGCAAAAAAGAACCTTTGTGGATTGTTTTTGAGGTTTCGGGTACAATTCATCTTTCGTCTTACTTGAGTGTGTCATCATACAAGACCATTGATGGAAGGGGCCAAAAGATTAAGCTGACTGGAAAGGGGCTTAGGCTGAAAGAATGTGAACATGTAATCATTTGTAATTTAGAGATAGAAGGAGGCAGAGGACCTGATGTTGATGCTATTCAGATCAAACCTAACTCAAAACATATATGGATAGATCGTTGCACTTTGAGTGATTTTGAAGATGGGCTCATTGATATCACTCGAGGCAGCACTGATATTACTATTTCAAGGTAAGATGAATTGGATTTGGATTTTCTGTAGTCGGGAAGTTTTCTGACTTGGTGTTTTGAATCCCATTTACGAAGCCAGAACATGAGCCGTATAATCTTTACCTGATGGTTCAGATTGCGTGCTTGCGTCAATTTATTATGTAGCACTGAATATTCAGATTAAAGATGTGTGCATGCATGATGGTAGCAAAATTCATCACTTCTATTTTAAATAATCATTGGTATATATGTGTCTTGTGTTTAGATTGTGTCTGTGTCAGTGTTTAGATTGTGTCAGTGTTTCATAGGTGTCAAATGTGTGATCCCTTAACTGCATGTGGTTTGGATTAGAATTTGATTGCCTGTATGCACTAATAAATTTAGCCTTTTATTGAAGAAGTTTTGAATTCCTTCATTGTTTGCAGGTGTCATTTTCATCAGCATGACAAAACAATACTCATTGGGTCAGATCCCAAACATGTTGATGATAGATGCATGAAGGTTACCATACACCACTGTTTTTTCGACGGTACTCGACAGAGGCATCCTCGTGTTAGGTTTGCAAAAGTACACCTGTACAATAATTACTCCAGAAATTGGGGCATATATGCTGTTTGTGCAAGTGTGGAATCCCAGGTGATTATCTGTTCATTGATTGAAATTGTTGTTAGGATGAATTTCAAAACAGAATTTTATTGATCTCCAAAATCATCATAACATATCATTATTTGTTTATACAAGATATTCTCACAACATAATATCTATGAAGCGGGCCAGAAGAAGGTTGCTTTTAAGTATCTTCACGAGAAGGTTTGTCTGCCTCTTATGTTTAGTGGCCAAGTTATGTTTTACCTTTTAGGTTGTATTGGAATCCTTTATATTATGATTTATGAAGAATATTACAAAGAAACTTGAAAAATGGTTTGGAGAAAAACTCACTCATGAATTGTTTTTTTGACAGAAAAAACTCACTCATCATGTTGATCACTTCTACTGTGTTTGTTTATATCGTATAACTTGGGAGTTTGTTTTTGCTTGTTTGATGTGCCAATATTTTTCTCAAGTCATGCAATTCAACCAATTGCATCGTGTAACAATTTACGATTATACATTGATATTAGTGATTTCCTTGGCCTTGACTCTGCATTTTAACACTTTCACCTCTTGTTCCTCTCAAGGGCTTTGTTCCCTATTTTTTTTATAGCAGTTTTATTCTGACATGACTTTTAGCTAAGCTCAATAGGTTTCCAAATACTAACATTCATAGGGAGAGTTGTAAATTCAGTTTGTTCTGAACACGCTTTTGTCACAGCTAAAACAGAAGAATCTGAGATTTTACTTTCTATACCACTTGTCAAGGGTAAATTTGGTATTTGGTTGCTATTTGAATAAACTAAAGATTGCTAATAGTGACTTCTGAATGACTAAAGAAATTGCGATTTTACTTGTTAATCTTGGGAATTGAAAATACTAGTAGTGACTGCTGATGGACTAAACTAAAGAATCCAACACTACAAGATAGTACTTGGGATGTTGTCTTTAACTTTTTATGCTTAAATTATTTGACATTGTTTACTTTGAATGTCTGGTGAAATATTATGAGAAAATAATTTATACCAGTTTTTCATTTGGATAAACAAGATTAAATTGTTGACATCTCTCTGCAGGCAGCAGACAAGGATGCTGAAGCAACTGGCCACATAATTTCTGAAGGAGACTTATTCATAAACGGTGCTCAATCGGGGTTGATGACAGAGAATGTTGGGTGTAACAAGTTTCATCCCAGTGAACACTATCAGACATGGACAGTGGAACCTCCTACAGATGATCTAAAGCAAGTTCTTCATCACTGTACTGGATGGCAATCTGTTGCGAGGCCAACAGATCAAGCCGTTTGAGCATAATAGAAGCTATAACAACTGCATACATTCACTTACCACTGTAAGCTGAACTGGTTGATTTCCCGGCCGCAAGTCTATTTTAGGCCTAGAAAGTTAGTTTATAGGTCATGCATTATGTGTATATAGTTATATACATAAGTAAAAGTGCTTTCAGTATGGTCTACTAGGTCTCACCGATACTCTCAAGACCTGAAAGTTTACAATAATAATAGTATGATTTTGCTAACATCAATCAAATAATTAAGACTGGGATTAAGAAGTAGAAAGTTTATTCAGAGAAAACATTTCTTACATTGAATATGCAGAAATGTAATAAAAGTAGTTTGTTTTTCAATAATTTTTTTTTCACTTATGTATTTTCATCTAAAGGATCTGATTTTATTTTATTTTTGCAAAATACTAAAGTAGTAAGATATAAAAAACACAAGAAATGCAATTGAAAAGCATAATAGAGTACAAAAGTCACAGTATTACACCAGAGCATGATAACAATCACCTAAACACTTCCAAATCCAACAGTGACCGAAGCAAATATAACCCAAACAGTCTAAAAGACCAAAACACTAGCTTCAACCAACATGCATCAACCAAACTCATTACAACAACAAAGCATCAAAAAGTTTATAAAGTCAACATTTTGTTTGGTTACGGCAACAAAATAGGAAAAGAGAGTACCTTATTAATTAGATGCGTACTATTTCACATGTCTTGTACATTTTTTTGAAATATATTTATAGTATGTTTGGCATATTTTTATGATTATTTAATTCTTTATCCATAATGAAATATAAACATGAATGAGTAAAACAAAATTGATGTATATGAGATCAGATACATCAACTTTCTTTAACTCATTTTTACTTATAAATCGTTAAGCTCTCTCCCCACACAGAAGAGATCCACCAAGTAACTCTGAACATCTTCGTGGGTAAAAACGATATATTCATTCATTTCACTCTCTGATCCTTTCACAATCCGGTGTGTATCATACAACTCTCGATAAATTGGGATTATTTTTTCCCCAAAGACGCTTTTATCTCTTCGCGAAGTTCTGATTCTGGCATAACAAACGAATTCTGTTTCCGATAAGCTTTCTCAAATTCCAGATTGAATTTCATAAATATCGCCCTCGCCTCCGCCACTGATATCGCTGTCGTTGGATTTTTCGGCAATGACGAAACCACTGCGCCCCATGCTACTCTCTCGTACTTCTCAACCAACCGTTTCACCTTCTCCATGTGCTTCAACAACCAATCATCGCCAAGAACGTACTGCAAGTTTGACACACGAACCTTCTCCACCACGTGCTGAAGATTGTTTGCTAGAAATAGATATGATAAGGATATGTTCTTGCATTGCTTTGATTTGACATTGATTTTGCAAAGAAGAACCAGAATCAACCAAGCTATTCGAATTGAAAATTCAGTTTCGGTTTCCGTCGAGTTGTTGGATGATTCTCGACTGTATAAGTAAGATTCTGGCAATGGGGAACTCAACGATGGAGAAATGTCGAAGAATATTTCAGAAAGCACGTTGTTGTAATCTGTAAGCTTGGTAAGATACTGAATTGTTTGTGTTGTAAGGGAATGAACACCACCGAAATTCGCCAGCGATTTGGAAGAGTCCTTCAGGATTGCAGACTCGAATTCCGAGAAAATATTTCTTACAGATTCAACGAGTCTTTGTTGCGAATTATATGCTTGAGATTTAACACCGGAGGTTGAATTGAACGAGAAAATCAATTCAATCTCCGGTAACAACACGGTGATTGCGGCATACATATCAAGCAAACAGAAAATCTTCTCTGGTGTCAATTTCTTTCTTTTCGCAACGAGTTCAGGAAATCGGAAGAGAAGAGTAGTTCCATCTCTTGAAATTTCACCAAAACAAGCTTCTCTGATGGAATTCGAAGCGAAAATTCGTTCGCAGAGGTTTCTCTCTCCAGCAAAGAGTGTTCTCACTGAGATCTTAACCGCCTCTAACCAACAGTTGATTTTCATCTCAAGAACTTCCCAGTCCATCTTATTCACCTTCGAGAAACTTCGTTCCTCCACATTGAGTTTGTAAACACCTTCATCAACAATCGATTTTCTAACCGTGGTGTAAACGTTTACACACTCTTTTCCGTAACCGTTAGAAACCATGCAGTCAGCAATAATTTTCAAGTCATCCACCACATCAGAAGAAACGCGTTCAACTTCAGAGATACAATCCTCTCCATCATGAACATCGTCTTCTTCCAGTTTTCCTCCATCAAAAGAACTGAAAGAAGTGCTAAAGGATCCGACAGAGGAGGATTCAGAGTCTAAGTATGCCTGGTTCATGGTTAATATCTGGTAGAATTCTTTTTGGAGCCTCTTCATAGCAATTTGCATTAGGTTTTGTGCGTGGATGAGTTTTGGAGACGATGGTTCGAGCTCGACTAATGAGTGCATGGCTCTTTGAAGTTGGTTAACGTGGTGAATGTATTGAATGGCTTCGTTTCTGTCGTTGTAGAAGAGGGAAGTTACTTTGGCATAATCCGAGGTTTCGGAGTTCCATTTTTGTATAAGTGCTTCTGCTGCTTCTATTCGTGTTGCAGCTTTTTTGCTTGAATGTGTTGTGGATGAACTTGAATTTGAGGATGGCAATCTGTTGCGGTATATTGAAAACCACGGTGTTAAAGCTTTCAAGCAAAATATTCTCATTTCTAAAAATAAAAAAAAGGTGATAGGTTAGTTAGTTTAGTTATGTATGTGTTTTTGTTTTGTTGCTGTTGGGTTTGGACATGTTTGATTGTTTGGTTCTTTGGGAGACAAAGTTGGTTATAAAAGTTGTTTGGGGAATTATATGATTTCCTATGTTGCTGCTAAAGGATTATATGTAAAGGTGGATTACAATGCAACGGTATACAGACGACGTTGCGATTTGGAATTATCTATGGAATGATTTCCTCTCTAAATGTTGGCATGGCACAAAAGTATCATAACATTTTCTTTACGGCTGTGGATAATTGGATACGAAGTTTCACACATTAGAGGATGCTTCTGTGTTGACCTTGAAACTTCCGGGAAATAAACGTGTCTATTAATTCAAAAAGACCAAGATTGTATTTATGGTATTATGATTTGTTTTCAAGATTGTATTTATGGTATGATTTATTTTTCAAATCAAAAGTCCGTCTTCGAAACCAAGTCCACAAATTACTTGATTTACGTAGCTAATTGTCTATCTATCTATAATATGAAGGCTAAAGTGCACTTTTCCCCCCTAACTTTCAAAAACTTGCAATTTTGGCCCCCTAAGTACAAGAACTACAATTTTGGCCCCCTAAGATTTAGCTCATTTGCATCTTTGGTCCTTTTGATCAATTCTGACTTATTCAACGCCTACGTGGCAGGCCACATGTGTAATTAATTAATTTTAAAAATTTTAAAAACAATTTTTAAATTAAATAAATGAAAAAAAGAATTAAAAAATAGAAAAAAATAAAAATAAAACCCAAAACACTTCTTCATATTCATGTCTATCTTCATCTCTTCCAATCCAACCCAAACAATAAGAAACATTGTCGTCAGAATCATCAGAAATATCATTGTCGCTACCAGAAATTAAATAATCCAGAAAAACTAATCTTCATCATCTTGTTCATATCTTGATAATTTTGTTCATCATCTTCATTGAAATCCTAGAAGAAGAAAATTTTTGCTTCATAAACAACAATCACCCTCTGCATACTATTCTCCATAACATATTATTCAAATCCAAAATATCAACAATTACAACAAATTCAATGTAGCAATTACACAATTGCCAAACATCTCTTTATATTGTTTTTGGAAAAATTCATGCAACCAATTACGAATATGCGACGGAACTTCACAGCAAACACAACCTAAATTAAATTGGAGAACAATCACAACAAACACACTCTTCCATATCTTTTTTCAGATCTAGTTCCCCATCATGTTTTTTTTTTTGAATCGGCATATATTGAAAAGCCAAGCACAAGAAGTGCAAAATGGCAAGCTGCTACAACTGATAAACAAACCCCTGCCTACTGTAAAAAAACGCAACAGCATAAAGGGCATGTGCAGAAAAAATGAGTGCAACATACAGAGGGACATACAAAGCCAAAACACCAAAAAAAACAAAGCAAAATACATGCCCACCTTAAATGCCGAACTACAACAACAGAACTTGCACCAACAGCTGAAAGGTCCAAAAATACCAAACCCCATAGCAGATCCAAACAAAATAGCGTCGTTCATTCTCCTCGTCCTCGTCGTCTTCGTCATCGTCGTCAGTGTCGTTTTCGAGTTCGTTGTTGGGAACGGCGTCGGAAGAGCAATTGACGGTGGAGGGAAGTTCGGAATCGATGAGGTTGGATTCTTCTTGGTCTACGATGGTGGTAGTTGTTAGCTTGGGGGTTTTGTTGGGACGGTGATGGGTTCAAGAGGAAGAAGAAGAAGTCATTGGAATGGAAGGTGGTGCTGGTGGCTGGGGTTAGTAGAGAGAAAGAAGGGAGATTGAACCAACCAAACACATAGATCGGAAGAAGCCATTCGAAGTGAAAAGAATGGATTATTTTTTTCTTTCTGATTTTTTAATTTATTTAATTTAACAATTGATTTTTTGGTTTTTAAAATTTTTTTTAATTAATTAATTACACATGTGGCCTGCCACATAGGCGTTGAATAAGTCAAAATTGACCAAAAGGACCAAAGATACAAAGGGGCTAAATCTTAGGGGGTCAAAATTGCAAATTTTTGAAAGTTAAGAGGTGAAAAGTGCTCTTTAACCTAATATGAAAGAAGAAGAGTTAACCGTTAATTGGGGAGGAATGGATTTTATACCACGCACGAGCTGGAATTTAAGTCTGATATATAAAATATTGTAAACATTGTCAAAGGAAAATTTGTTTAGGGTTTATACATAGAGCAACTCTTGCATGTCATGACCCCAAAAATAAAATTTATTTTGCAATAAAATTTATTTGATAACACACGTATAAATAATAAAAATTTGAAAAGAGAAATGGTTCTAAGTGATAAGACTAATTTTTTTTATTTGTATGTACTTTTATATATATATATATAGGATTGTGTTCAAGTAAGTATTTTTCTTATAGATATAAGCATGTTCGTGCTGTTTAGGGTCTATCTTCTGATAGATCATTTGGTTAAGAATTTGTCTTTAATATCAAGCTACTCAGTTCGAGAGCTAAAGATGATGTTCCAATTGCGTAACCATATTATGACTTATGATAGCAAACTAGCACTTCATCAAATACCGTCACTTCATCAAATTACGCATAACCCAAAGGGGGTCAAATACGGACTTAAACAATCACTTGCAAATTAGGATGACGTTGGCTTTATGATGTCACCTAAACATGCATGTAACGATTACGCCACGAGTGATGAACCCAGTCCACACACTCTAGACACTTCTAGCATATATTTTATACTATTTTGAACAACAACAAAATAAATGCATGAATGCTAGACGCAATTCCTTCTTTTTATTAAGGTGAAAATATAGGTAAGTCAAGTTCTGGATTCAATAGGATGGGAGTAGAACCTACGATCTTGCGAATAATTAAATTCTTTTTCAACTGAGTCTATTTTTATATGTTTATTGACGACTAGATCATGAGTTAAATAATAAAATAAATCTAGGGCAGTTTGTTACAGACCTTTTTTTGGCAAAAAAAATTATATTACGTCATTTATCAAGGTTGGCAAAATACAAGATAGGATCGAATCAAATATGATGACTAAAATGTAAATTTAGCACCTTTATTAAAGTGTGGGCAACAAAATTTGTTTGTCTTCTTAAACATTTATCTTGAAGTTTGGATGGTGTGTACCTAGCATTCTACATTCATTCAAATTGTTACTAAGCTCATGATGGTTTATGGAGTTATCCACAATATCATCAACCACTATCTTACAATCAAGGACAGATGATGTCTATGTGTGGCTAAAATTTTAAAGCAATTTGGCGAAATTTTTAGAATGATCATAACATAAAGATTAAAAAACTTTAGTCCCTGATTGTGCACTTCGTGGATCAGAATAGTCCCTATAGTTAAAATAGTCTCTAAATGTTGACATTAATTCTTTTAATATGGGGACTAGTATGATAGTAAGTTAGTACTTATTCGAACTGATATTGCAATAAGTAAGTATATTGAATGACTAAAATGACAATGTTAACGAAACATTTTAACGTACATGACTATTTTGACTAGAATTCTGCCCTTCTCCCATCACATTTTGCTCGCGCCCAGCAGCCTTGTCGAAAATACCCCTGCGTTTGTTAAGTAATGCAAGTGTTAAATTATGCGCTACTTAACTAATGTTGCGTTAGTTAACTCACGCTACTTTTTTGTAATTTATTTGCTATATTCAAATTATTTTATTTACGTTATTCTAATTTATTTATTTATTTTATTCTATTTTAAATTATTTTATTTATTTACTATATTCAAATTATTTTATTTACGTTATTCTAATTTATTTATTCACTTTATTGTAGTTTATTTATTTTATAATTTATTTTTTCACTTTATTCTAATTTATTTATTTTTTAAATTGTTTGTTCACTTTATTCTAAACTATTTACTTTATTAAAATTAATTTATTTACGTTATTCTAAATTATTTATTTACTTTATTCTAATTCATTTATGCACTTAAAATAAATATTGATTCGAATTTATTCATTAAATAAATACAAATATAAATAAAAGGAAATGAACTAAATTAATATTTATTCGGATTTATTCATTAAATACAAAATTAGAAAATAAAAGCAAATATAAATAAAAGAAAATGAACTAAATTAATATTTATTCGGATTTATTCATTAAATACGAAATTAGAAAATAAAAGCAAATATAAATTAAAAAAAATTAACAAAATTAATACATATAACAACATCTCATTTTATTAATAGAATTCATACAATAATTGATACATTTATTCGAATTCACTAAATCTACTTATTTTCTTTTCACCCTCTTGGGGTAAAAAGTGAGCAGTCTTGTTGGGGCAAAATAGTGACCAACCATCTTGGGGAAAAGACATCATCAACTTGGGGTAAATTTAAATCTGGTTCTTTTTATACCCGCGAAGATTCTTTTTACCCACGGTAAAAAAAATTGGGTAAAAAGAAGCAAATTTAATTTTACCCCAAATGTTGATCTCTTTTTTCTCAAGCCGGCTAATCACTATTTTGCCCCAAAAAGTCTGCTCACTTTTGCCCCCAAGAGGCTATTGAAAAGAAAAAAAAGAAAGAAGAGAAATAGACGGAGAGAGTGAGGAGGGAGAGAAAGTGATATGGTGTGAGGAAATAGAGAAGTATGGAGGGGTATTTATAGGTGGGAACAGTAGTATAGGTTATAACCACCATAAATGTGGTCAAAAAAAACATGTAGAAGTTGTAAAAAACGTGTAGATTGAAGGTTGAAAACCTGACCACCGTCCAAAAAACGTTTGTTCATGAGCTCAGACCATCGATCAAAGTGCGTGAGTTAACTCGCGCACAGGCCAGTGGTGCGTGACTTAAGTCACGCAATATTTATAAGGTGCGTGAGTTAAGTCACGCAGCGTGACTTAACTCACACAAGGGTATAACTGGAAATCATGCTGGGCGTGAGCAAAATGTGCAGGGAGAAGAGCAGTATTCTAATGATTTTATTTATATTTTATAAGGATATAGATTCAAACTTTAGCGATAATGTGAAGACTTTGTTGGTCGTAAAATGTAAGCATGTTGGTCGGTGTTTTTTAAACCTCGATGTTTTTATTGATCTAGTGAGCCCATGAGAAAATAACAGCATTTTTTTTTGGTCAAGTATAACATCTTTTCTTTTTTTTTTTGTCAAGAATAACATCATTCTTTAATGGTGAAAGCTAGACTAGAAATTTCGGATGGACCAATAAATTAAACAGTATTAAAGCTAGACTAAAATAGATGCAATTTATATTGTATACAAAAAATTTAAGCTGTACTAAACATAAAGTTGATGATCATCCCTAAAAAAAAAAGTTGATGATCAAACAATTAAACTACATAATTGAATAATATTTTACGCTCACAGGTGATTTGAAGTTATTAATAATAGACTAACTTTTCCTTCAAAAAAAGATAGACTAACTTTTTTCTTTTGTAATTTTAGAAAATTGATGTTGTAATTGAGCAAGTCGTTAGGTGTAAGATGATCATATGATGTTAACTAATGTTAAATATTTTAAGTTCCTTTAGTATAAAACTTTTATCAAACAATTGTGAATTTTAAGTTGTATTGTAACATTTGACGTTTGGGTTCTAAGTGTTTGAAGTACATGTATATTATTATTATGGTTATACTTTTAATGGAAATTTGAGTGCTATGACAAAATGGAGTTACAAGATTTAGATTGATAGATAGATAACTGAGTGATTCTCTCAAAAAATAAAAATAATTGAGTGATATGAACCCCTTAATTATTCAAGCAGATGGTAAAATCATAGTCATTGGTTGATGAGTAAAGAAGACAACTTATTTTAGGATATCAAATCTTCAAAAAGATTTTGAGAAATGAATCTCACATTTTTTTTATAAGCTCAAGGGACGAGTTTCTCATTTTTAGCAGAGAGATAATGGTGTGATGAGATTTAGATTGATGGATTGAATGATTGTCTCAACAAAAAAAAAAGAAGATGATTGTGTTATTTGAACTGCTTAACTAATGAAGTAGGTGGTAAAATCACACCAGTTAATATTTTTTTTAATTATCTAGAAAAAATAATAATTTAACACACTTAAAAAATAGTATCGCGGGTTTATTTTAATATAATTAAAATTTGAAAACATATCTTTTACTATTTTTTATTCACAATTTCACTAACATATAATTTTAAACCTTATTATAAAATATAAAACAACTCAAAATAAAATTAAAATATGTGAGAAAATACTAAGACAATAAAGTATGGTTATTTAAAATTTAATTTTACACTCTAAGTTATACAATTAATGGTAAAATATGTAAATTTAACTATCATTGACATTTAAATTATAAAGAAATGAATTTATTTTTCTTAAATGGTGGTTCTAAATTAGTATATATCATACAAATATTAATATATGTTAAAATAAATTAAATTGTAGTGCATATTTAATTATTAAATGAGAGAGTTGTAATTCAAACATCTTATATAGAGGAGAGAAGTATTCTTTCAAAACAAAATAGAGGAGGAGAGAGCATAAATTTTACTTTTTAAAGAAGGTGAGTGTATATTTTGTAATTGAAGCTTTTTTAGGAGAGGAGTATAATTTACTTTTTTTTTTTAAAGAACCTTCTCTCAACTATTATTTTCTCATCTTGATTACCTCCCTTCTCTCGATTGTTTTTATTTTTCTAAATAATTTTTACATTCTAATTTTTTTTTAAAAAAAATTTATCTTTCTTTT
>Ga0315915_1005837_pt1 | contig 15228 bp, 10 predicted proteins | sample MpolbnodulesMG_FD_207738 | JGI IMG/M metagenome (GOLD analysis project Ga0315915, IMG submission 207738) | Medicago polymorpha root nodule microbial communities from Los Angeles, California, United States - branched nodules | ecosystem: Host-associated > Plants > Roots > Nodule | place: USA... | reverse complement strand
CCCCTCAACTGCCTTCAACACCACCGCACCACGGCCAGTATCCACGTGACTTTTACCGCCCTCGCCGCCTACAACCTTCACTAGCTTATACTCACGTTCTCCCTTAACACCTACACCGAAGTTCTTATTACCTAACCTGTCGAAGCTCGCAACCTTGGCCACCACCCTCCAATCCCCAAACCACACATTATTCAAAGCCAAAAACAGCCCCATTGGCATTCCGTTTCTTTGCGAGGTAAACGTCCTCCATAATTCCACACACCTCGAACCCGCGGCGTAACGATATATACGAAATATTTTCAGGCACGTTAGTAAAGTAAAAAGACACGAAAGGTTGCTTGTCCTTACCGGGTTTGTCGATAACCAGCTCATCCCGCCGCACTTGCTGATGCTGAACCATGATACTGTGGCCCAGCTCCCCATCCCGTGCGCGCTTTCCACCCTGTTGCTGATCATCATACCGGAAGCGTGACCGTCGCCGAACAAGAGAAGGGGGTGCGCGCTGCTGGTTCCGACCTCCCCAGAAATGCTGCCGCCGTTCAACACCTGCAGAATCAGACTGGCCATGCTGAGCATCCTCCCGCACCCTTCCTGGTCTCGAATACTGTAAGACAACCCTACCGTCGTAAGATTGCACCGGTGCCTCGAAATCTTCCAAATTCTCCATGTCACTGTACCCCAATTCGGAACCCTGCTGAACCGTATCCCTAGTCCGTCGTCGTTGTTGTCTTTCCCATCCTCTTCCGCGCCGTTCAACCACCTGAAACCTGTCCCGCTTTCCATCTATCCGTTCAAACGCTTTCCTCCTTCGCGAACACACAACAGCCCAGTCTCCCCTAACCCCCCCGTTTGGTGGCACCCTGCTTGGCCCCCGCTCCCCCCCATAGAATCTCGCATCCGGTGACGAAGAGAACCGGCGCTACCGCCCACGGTGGACTAGGTGGGAGTCGCGATACCCGTGACCACTCGCTCTCTCACCTCTCATTACTTTATGCATCAATTATGGTTAAATTTTTTTTTTTTTTTTTTACTGTTGATCATATAAGATATCCTAAGAAACTCAAAAAGGTTAAACCCTCATTTTAATTATTGAATGTGTGAGGTATTGTCACAATCACAATATCCACAAATATTTTAGATTCACAAAAATATCTAAATGTGTCTTTTGTTAATGAATTTAGCCAACAAGTCTTTCGTTAATTGACTTGGTCTTCAAATATGTGTTTTCAATTGATTAGTTTGATTCCTTCAAAAAAAAATTAATTAGTTTGATCTATAAAATAACTAATAAAATACACACATACTCAAAACAATTATGTTATTTTTTAGTTCTTGAGCAATAAGCGAATGGCCAAATACATGGGTGGAGGAGTGTGGAAAGAATTTCACGTTTCTTTCTCAGGTACGGTCCAATGGTTTTTCGATCAAAGGAATATCAATTCAGGCCCGTTGATCTATTATTAATTATAAAGAAGTCAAGAAAAGTATACTCCCTAACCCCCACATCTATTTCCCATACACCACATTTTATACAATTCCAAATAAAACTCAATTGTATGAAATAATTTTTTTATGCAAATTTTTAATTTTAAAAAGTGTATAAAAAAATTTAATTAAAAGAAAAATTAAATTTGAATTTGTTGGAAGAGAATACGTTCCAAAAAATTCAATTGTTTGAAAAAAAAGAAGCTTTGATTGTCATGTTGTTGTGATGCAAGCCCAACAACTTACAAATGAACCAACCAAGCAATTCCATGAATCATTCAAGAGACGAGTTCGATTTCTGGTGGAACAATTATTGGTCAGGCTATCCTTACCTCATGGCCGAACTCCTGATTACTAGGACCCTTTTATCTTGAGAACCGGTGGATTAACACACAAAAAAACTTACAAATAAGCGAACAAAGTTGATGATGCATTAGATAATATTGGTTGCGAGTTGAATAATTGTCTTCTTTTCTTTGATCAACCCCTCAAGGGTCTTAAGCATTTGGTTGCTTATGATGTTCTTTGAATTACTACTCCGTGTCTTGTTCCTTTGTAGTCCCTGTTTGGGTTTTTTCCCCGTTTTATTTCAACAAAAATAAAATCAATAACGGTGGAGGTGAAAAACATATGAATTTTCAAATAAATAAGCCATGGACAAGTAAAAAATTGATAAGGCATGGTTCAAGCATCAGTGTGGAGATAACAAGTTGGGTGATGGTTCAATATAATGTGAGTATGGGTATAGGACCTAATCAACAACTGAAAGAATCTCAACGAGGAACTCTACGAGTACGGTTGTTTAAGATCAATGTATTTGATGTAAATAATTTGGTATAAAACGAAATTATTTTGCATCGAAAGAAGTTATTATATGAAAAGATGACATATAACTTGATGAAAATTGGAGAGAATAAGGAGATTTTATGATAATCAGGAAAGATGCATCAGATAAACATGATTTGGTAACAGGCATAAAAGTGTTATTGTGAATCATGGAGTCATAGGAATAAAGATTATAGTGATCACTAAGAAAGCAAGTGAGTATTAATGTGGGAGATACTTATATAGATTCATAGTAGAATGAATAGATTGATAAAAAAAAATGAGTAAGTTGGAGTAACTAACTCCTTAACTAACTTTCCTTAAAAAAAAACTCCTTAACTAACTTCCTCATCTACTAACCAATTTGACAACCTATCAACTAATTGTGGTTGATTAACCAGGTTGTAATAAGTGTGATATGCAAGAATGAACTCTTGTTTTACTCCCCAAGCTTGCTTAGTGTGTGTTTGGTTATAAAGTTTAACTTCAAATATATCAATTGTGTTAAATTGACTTTAGTTAAAAATAAATTAGAGTAAATTGATTTATGTTTGAATACTATTGCGTGTGTCCTAAAATCTCACAATACAATTGTTTGAAAGTTTGAAATGTTTTAAGTTCGCGATAAATCGCGAGGTGATGGCTCAACATCACGAGGCAATTTTTGCAACAGCCTAAAACCGTGAGGCGAATGCTCCTAAGTGTGAGGCAATTTTCTTGTGTTCTGAATCACTGTTTAAGGATTCTCTCTATTTTTGGTTAGGTAAACTTGAAAAACCAAAAGAGAAAACTTTTAGGAAAACAATTGGCTAAGGGTCGAGTATTTTTGCATGAGATTCCTGGGTTGGAAAATATTTTTCAAACACATTGGGTAGTTGAGATCTCATCAGAGGGGTGATCAAAGCTTTCTCTTTTGTTTTTTCTTAGGATCTATTGTGGGTAGAGTGACTTGAAAAATAGGTAAAAGTATAGTATTGCTCTTTGTGAGCTCTTGGATTTAATTACTTGTAACCTCTTTGTCTCACTCGTTTCATAGTGGATTGCAGAGATGGACTCTCTCTTAAACATAGTTCATATTGGGACAAATTGTGTTGATTCATCCACTCACTTATCTTTGATCTTTGTTTTGCTTAGTTACAAGATATGCTGTTGTTGCTTCTTGAGATTTCTTTGTTATTGGCCGCCTTTGATATTTGTCCCACACATTTAAGTTATTGGTGTGGTTTGCATTTGAATTCAAAATATTTGACACCCATTGTGGATCGAAGGGGTAAATTGGTCAAGTGAGCATCATGGGTTCAAGTGTGACATTGGGAAGATTACTAGAAGTAATAATTTTGGGTTGTGGAAGATAAAGATGCAAGAGGTTTTGACAAAACAGAAGTGTGTTAAAGAATGAGTGGGTGAAGTTGTGATGTCAACAAACTTGACACTAGCTACAAAGATAGAGAAGATAGACAAGGCAAAAAGTGTTATTTTTCTATGTCTTAGAGATAAGGTTATAAGGGAAGTCAGGAAGGAAACAAGCGTGACATCGTGGTGGTCCAAATTGGAGTTGTTGTATATGATCAAGTTATTGGCTCATAGATATTCATGAAACAACAACTCTACTCATTTAGGATGGTAGAGTCTAAACCTATTTTGGAGTAATTAATGTAATTTAACCGGATCCTTGATGACTTGGAGAACATTGAAGTGACCATTGATGATAAGGACAAAAGTTTGTTTTTGTGATGTTTTTCTCCAAGATCTTTCGAGGATATTAAGGTTGCCATCCTTTACAAAAAGGATAGTATCACTACCTTGGAGGAGCTCCAAGTGACTTTAAAAAACCAAGAGTTAACCAAATTCAACGACTTAAAGATTGATGATATTGGTGAATGTTTGAGTGTTTCAAGAAGAATGACTGAGAGTGGAGGAAAGCCCAAAAGCAAGTCTAGGTCTAAATCAAGGTCAAACGAGTTTGATATATCAAAGTACAAATGCTTCATTTGTCATAAGGTCGGTCACTTCAAGAAAGACTCTCTTGAGAAAAGAGTGCAATCTTAGTTCTTTTGTTTAAGTAGTGGTTGCCTCATACGAAAAAAGTCATTAGAGTGTTGATGCCGAACAAAGTAAATAAATAAATATTGGATTGTTGATTCATTTACTCTATCTTTAATATTTGATTATGCTTGTGATTTGATTTGATTATTGGTTGTCTTTGATATTTGTCCTACATGTTTAAGTTTATTGGTCTGATTTGAGTTCGAATTCACAACAAATACATGTGTAAAAATAAGTTGAATAATAATAAATTTAAATATAATAATCATGTTTGGAGTAAAAAAAAACTACAAATCCTAACTTGAAGTTAGAGTCAATTCCAAAAGCAAAATTAACTCCCAAAAACATTTCAAACATATCACCTTTTGTTCTACTAATCTAAAAACAATTTTCGCATCTTCAAAAGTGAAACAAAAAAAAAAAAACTTAATTAATTGAGTCGCAATGCGGCAATTAATTTAAATATACACTTAATTTAAACATATTTAATAACTTAATTTAATTTTTCATATAGAAAATAAAATCCTATCTTCAACATTTTGGTGACGTTGACTGTGGGATCATGCCGGTGGTACAAGAGTTGTACAACTCCACTGATTGTAATAGATAATATAGGCAGTAGTGGAGCCCGAGCCCATGGTATGGGCATGGGACCAAGACACCACAACTAAATCCACATGGGGATCCAAAGCCACCACAAACGTTACATTGGAATCAAACATAAAAATTTAATGGAATAAGACATAAGATGTGAGAGTTAGCTCCAATCATCTCAAATGTTAATCAATTTTAGAATATAATCCAAAGAGGACCTATAGGCACCTTTCTCCTAACAAAAAATGGATGTGACCCTAATGCTAATGCAAGGGTACATATCACCTTTTTAGTTGGGATGACCACCCTATCATTGTCAGATTAGTTTTGTCTCGGGTAAATAGACAATATTAGTTGGATAGAGAAAGATTCATCGAATAAAATATTTCATTCGATGAATCCTTCTCTTCGCTTGAAATTGTCCAATTACTAAGTAGGATTGTTTTGTCTATACTCAAATTTTCCCATCTAAGTTGAAACAAATACATAAATCTATCTATAACCCTGTACAAGAACTATTCTATTTTCCAATTCAATCAAGTGTTGATGGTTGTCACAATAATTGGGAGCTTCTTTTTCATTTTCACTGTTGGAAAGTAAATAATTTCATCCTTCTCAGCAACCCATCTGCAAAGCACAATCCATTTTCAAAAACCAAATTCATAAAGTAATTTTCATTTTTTTCCTAGACAAGTGATTAATTACCTGTAAGTTGTAACTAGATGATGAAGGAAAATAGAGAGCTCTAGCCTAGAGAGTTCAATCCCAGGACACAGTCTTTGTCCACCACCAAATGGTGTAAAACAGTTGTTTCTAGTTCCAGCTTCAATTTTCTGCACTCAAACAATATATAGCCGAGTTATTACGATTTCCTTATAAGCCATGCTTTTAAATTGCGACCACGTTGTATTAGTTTCATCGGTATATCCCTAATGACATTGCGACCACATTGGTTGCGTTTGTCCGTAATATCAATATTAGATGTAATTGTTAGTTATACTAGTCAGTGTTTAGTTTTTTTATTTTTTTCATTGCATATATAAGAAGTCTTGTGTATCAATATGATTTTGAATTTTACTTTTATCTAATCAACAGCTTCTATCAAGAATCAAGGATAGCAATGTAACCGCAATAGTAGAGAGATTTTGATGTTTAATTACTTACCTCCCATCTCCATGGATCAAACTCTAAAGGATTTTCATAGTTCATGCCATTTAAATGAACGGATGTAAGAGATGCTACAACACACCAATCCTTAGGAATTAGGTACCCTACAAATAAAAAAAATATATTAGTGAAACCACCACATCAAGTATTTTCTGTGTATATGCTTAAATGTAGGTCCAATACAAATAATTCCTCCATAAACTACTAACCTTTAATATCTACATCTTTGATAGCTTTTCTCCAAATGGCATTGACAATATTTGCCATTCTAAGTGTTTCGTTGATTACCTAGTTGAAAGTAAATTAAAGACAAAGAAATGAAGAAAAATGTGATGCTTTGCTATTTTAAATTAAAATTATAATGAAAGAGTGAAATTATAATCGATTGGCAAATTATAAGTCTCACATTTTGAGTAAATTGCAGTGAAAGGTAGTCACTCCATGCATAATCATCGGAACAATTCTTGCTCTTCTTTAGTTCCATGTTTTCTTCCTGGTACAAACAACTAAATATAAATTAAATTACTTACACATGATTTCATTAACAATGTTTGGAAAATTCCCATGGAAATGGATTAATTATAATAATAATATATTTATTGCTCTAGGACTTTTGGCATCCAAGAAAAACAAATATATAAAATAATTGTCAAACTTTTTTTTTTAAAACTCCGTATTCAGCTCAAGAGCAGACTATTATGAGGGGTCAGATCCTTATCCCACCTATGATTGTCAAACTTAATCTCAAATGTAAGTTTGTGGTAATATGTACAAAAGGATACGCTACTGGAACTTGTGTAGAAAACAATTTATATGTAGCAATTGAATTTTCAAACATATTTATCTTTTTTATATTAGAAATTAGATGTATTATAGATTTTGCTACTATGACTGATATTTTTCGTTACCCTGCAACACTAGACACAAAATGGTAACATGTTTTAAATTCAAGTTCTTTAATGACTAAAAGAGAGTTAAATGACTAAAAGTGCTTAATTGAAATGATGCGAGTCTCTTGAAAATTGATAAAAGATCTCAAGTTGAATCATAAAAAGTGTTACAACTCAGAGAACATTTGCCGCCATATGATATTGCCCCGACCATATGGTTGCAATATTTTGGGTTATAAAAAAAAAGTTTTTATAATAAAAAATGATTTTAATGAAGATACAAGGTTAATATAAAATAACTTTGTAAATAAATCCAATAAGAGACCATTTTTTCCATATCATATCACCAATTCAAAAATATCTTTACAAAATGGTGTAATGTCCCCCTAAAAAATAGTGGTGTGTAGTTAATAATTAACTTTTAATAGGGCGATGTAATGCATATCCTTTTTTTTGTTGTTGTATGTAGAACCACTGAAACTCACACACAATTGTGAGGTCCCAAATTCAAACCCGAGTGAATGTGTTTAACCTAACACTTGTCAATTGTGAGGTCCCTTGTTTCTTATCTTTAATATTGATGTTCTCTCCACGAATGATCCTCATACTTAGGTTTTGTACTCACCTCCTTCCTTTGGGAGCCGATTTTATCAATAACTTGCACATTAAGTTTAACTCGTCCATAGAAGATACTTTCATTTGGACTCCCAACAAAAATGGTACATACACTACTAAGAGTGGCTACACTTGATTGTTGTCCTGCACAAACATGGTAACTCATTTTAATTCTAATTCCTCTTGGTCTTGGATTTGGAAATTAAAGCTTCCAGAAAAGCACAAGTTTCTTTTTTGGTTAGCCTGCCACAACTCTGCTCCTACTCTCCTTTTGCTCAACCATAGAAATATTGCATCATCAACTACTTGCTCTCATTGTGGTGGTCTTGATGATGAGACTTCCCTCCATTGTGTTCGTGATTGTAACTTCTCTCGAATCATTTGGCAACATGTTGGTTTCCATGATGCAAATTTCTACTCAAATACGGATGTGATAGATTGGTTGAAGGGCGGTTCTTTGGGTCTTCATTCTTTCCACTTTGCTGCTACTGTTTGGTGTGCTTGTCGCCGCCGAAATCTTATGTGTTTAAGCAATGAGAATTATCTGCTTAGTTGCCTCTCCTACAACATTCACAGTATGGTAGATTCTCTCATGTCTTGTTTCGCTCCTAGTTCCAATGGTGAATCAGTTGATAGTTTCATTAAGTGGAACACGGTAATCACTCTTGCGCCATCCTTATTGTATATGGTAGTTGTCTGAGCACCCCCGTGAGAGATGGCTTTGGAGGAGTCATTTGAAATAATGTTGGTTTTAATTTATCAGGTTTTTCTGGATATAGTCGTGACTCTTCAGACATATTGTATGTTGATTTTTATGTTATCTATCATGGTCTAATTTTGGCTAAAAGCTTAAACATAATCGAGCTCATTTGCTACTCCGACTCTTTGCACTGTATCAACCTCCTAAAAGGTCAAACATCGAAGTTCCATGTCTATGTTGTCTTGATTCAAGATGTGAAATATTTGATTGAGCAGAACAATGTCATTGTTTTTCATACTCTTTGAGAGGGTAATTATTGCGCAGATTTCATGGCCAAAGTAGAAGCCTATTCGGATAATGAGTTGTTGTTCCATGCCTCCCTCCCATAAGATCTCTTGTATCTCCTTAAGATGGATGCAACTGACACTTTCTACTCTAGAGAGTAGTGTTTTTTGTGTTGTTTTCTTTTTTTTCCTTTTCCTTTTTGCATTGTAACCGAAAGAAAACTCATCAAAATTACATGCAATTTGGACGTAAGTGGATGCACTTATGAACTAGTAACATAAGTTTGATCCCTTGCTAACCAGTGCCCTAAATGCATTGGTTAAGGAATCCATTAATAAATTTTTTGTCTTTGAAACATAAAATCTTACTTTTGTCTTAATAATAATCACACCATTTTTTTATGCAAACATACCAATTTTAACACCTTAACCAATACCTCAAGAGCACCGATTAGCATTCTCTTTATAATAATTATTGATCGGACTTTGTTTTATCTTATAATGGTATTACATGTCATTTAAAGTGACTCACTTTTTTTTCAATCTCCCGACCGAATTTCTGAAATTGTTCTACCACCTTCCAAATAAGTAGTAACTTTCTCCAAAGAAAAACAAACTAGTAAAGTGAGTAAATCTAGAGTGGTAAAAACAGAGGAGACAAGTGGTGGTTGCGTGATTGAGTGGAAATATTAAATTAGTGGTCCTGATTCATAGCCGCTGAATTTAATTGACATCGTACGGTAAGGAAACACATACCCCTCATATGTGCAGTGGCAGTGCACATCAACATCCATGTGAACCCCACACTCACTCGTGCATAAGTCTGCACTTTCCAACACTTTTATATAGGACATATACATCGTCGATAGTACTGCACCCGACCACAGATCTTATGTTATGGGTTTGTATAGATTGACTATGTACTACTCTGTTCTGTACAAACTTCGCTAGTTACTACTTACTAGTACATCAATGGATCTGCAATGTATGCAAGTGGTATGTCATACTTTGCACTCAAATCTTTCTCTTAAACGTATGAAAGTTGACTTAATTGATAAGTTGACTCACCCCGATGTTGTAAGTTCAACTCTCTCTCTGCCGATATGAGGTGATTTGTAAGTGTTTTTGTAAACGTTCTTTGAGCATTGAAGTGTGTCCCCGAAGCCCAACTCATATTGACTTTTTTGCATGAATAAAAAAACAGATTCGTGGACAGCTTGACACATTCATGCGGTCAATACATTCATGTGATTGGATGATCCAAATTCTTCTTCATTGTTTGGTTTAAATAAAGACTATTGAGCTTGAAATATTGACACTCCAATCTCGATTCCAAAACTACACATGTGTGTAAATGCGTCAAATTACGTACATGCAATCTGATTTCAAAAAATTAGGGAGAAGAGAGTGTAGGTGGTGGATCCCTAGAAAATACTTATATACCGATTACTTTAACTAAATGTTTGGTTTCACTTTAGACACACCCAACTCACCTTCACATGCTAATCATCCATGATTTAACAAGCTACAAACTATAGCTCTGATCTTAAGGTGTATTAGACGTTAATCCACGACAAAAACAAACACACTCAGACTTTGCTTGAGAGTTTGGAGGAAAGGGAAATGAAGAGTTTTGAGGGGGTTGGAAATATATAGAAAGATGAAGGAAAAAAAAACCTTTCATATAAAATTCATTTTCTGATATATATATATTAATCATAAGCTACAAATTAATATATTTTTAATTTTAAGAATATCATCAGAACATAAAGTCAATTTGAAAAATTCATATAAACTCTCTAAAAAAAACCCCAAAACCCTATACAATTTTTAAGCTCCCCCTAAATGACAGAGATTTTGTATTATGAATAAAAAAAGGAGAATGCTAACTAGTGCCCCAAGGGCATTGGTTAAGCAATTAAAACAAGTAAGTTTTTAATAAAAAGTAATATAATTATTATTTGGTCAAATGTAACATTTTATATTTCCAAGATAAACTTCTATTTTTGGATTCCTTAACCATTGCCCTGAGGGCACTGGTTAGTAAGACCCATAAAAAAAATTAACCTTTAAAGCCATCTCCTTCCAAGGTTTTCTATTTCTTGTACTTTCTCCTTCTTTTTTTTCCAAAACCCTCCTCTATAAACTACCAAACAAAGTCTAAGTTTTCTTAACAAAAATTAAAAAAATTGTAAAGAAAAGAAGACGACACTAGTGCAAATCAGGGATACAAGACCTGATTTTTAATGATTTCAGACCTGTTTTTGTGTAAAAGTGGTCTTAAATCTCTAAAAAAACAGGTCTTGTATCCTTGATTTGCACTAGTGCGAAAATAACAATTTTACAAAATTATCTTTATTAATTGACTTGAGAGTGACATATAGTACTGCTTTAATCTCTCTACCCCAGTTCTTCCCATTTTTTTAGATTAATAAAGGAATAATTTACAACATTAAACGTATCACGTAGTATTTTAGTATGGATAAGACCCTCACATAGTAAACAAATTAAATAAGCAACATGTTTGAAAATAATGTGCACGAATGATAAAATTTTATGTTTAAACAAAAAAAACGTACCACTAATTTGGATAGAGCAAGAGGAGAGTCACTAAGAAACTTGACAGCCATGGTCATAGCCGTAGGAAGAGTCTCTTCACCAGGAATCATCATCTCAATGATGTTCTCACTCATATTTTTCAACCATATATTAGGGATTGTGTTGGACTCATCTTTATCTTGCAAGAGTACATCCACTACATCATTTGCCACACAATCTTTATTATCATTCCTTTCCTCTATTATCCTCTGCACTATCTTCATCATTCTCTCCTTAGCCTGCACTAACAATCAAATTGCCTCTGATTAATGTTATATATTATTTAAACAATACATATAACTTTGATGAGTTGGGGAAATCATAACCTTCAAGGATTTATATAGTCTTGTTCCAGGTAACTTAATGGGCAAGCAAATCAACCCTTTTATGAACTCTTCAAATTCTCTCTTCAAATTATATAAATCTTCACCAGGATCAATGCTCATCAGAACTTTCACCAAAATAGTAAACGTAATCTGATATGTATGTCCAATGGAGCAAACAAAAAAAAAGTAATCACTCAATGTTACAAATATAATATTTTTTCATTATCCTTTCAAAGAAATATATATTTATTTCCGTATATTTAAGACCAGATAAGTATATATTAACATCTAATATATAGTGTTTACCTCTAAAGAAAGTCTAACATATAGTGTTTAAGTCATTGCATATGCCTTTCATTCCATATTAAGTAATAAGTGATATTTTAACACAACAAAAATAATATATTGACATTTTAAATTTTCAATGAAACATTAATTTGTTTTCATTCACTTCATATTAAGTGACTTTTTAACACATAAAAAATTATATTAACGATGTTTTAAATTTTCAATGAAACATTTGTTTTTAAATTATGCCCCAAATAAGTAATACTACATGTATTATGAGTTGAGAAAGAGAAAATAATCGATACTCCTATATATAATATTTAATAATTTTATTATACTATCCTTTTAAAAAAATTAATCGCACTTAACATATAATGAATAATGTGTTGGTACAAAGGGGCGACGACTCAAACACTTACTCTCGACTTCACCTCTCACTCAACTTAAATATATGATTGTACAGATTGGATCTCGCCTAATACTATATTTTAAAATAGATTCGGATTAGACTGCGTCGTGATTGTTTGATCTGAATCAACAACTAGAATTGATTAACTATGTGAAACTTACTACTATTTAATTTGAAGAGACCGATTTCAAATCAATGGCCGCGATCACATGCAACATGAAACAGTGTGCTGCATATGTCCCACTCCATACTAATATCATATGCTCTCATCATTTCTTAAAAAGTAATATAATGGTCTCACTTTCCTCTAGAGCCCTTACATTTTGTTGGGTGGGCTCGGGTTGAATACTAGGGTAAACTTTAATGCAAGGTTGATGAAATAAAGACATGTATGACACAGAAAGTAGGAAAATCAGCAAGGAAAAAAGATTTTCTAATAGCCTCAAAAGAGGTGTGGGGGCTGGGGGGAAGAGATGAAAGGAAGTAGAAAGGGAAAAAAGGACAGAGCTAAAAAATAAGAAAGAATCCCTAAAAAAAACAAGAAAGAAATAAGAGGATAAAGAGATTTAGAAAAAGAAAATACAAAATGATTTAATTAGTATGTGTAAAGATCTTTTCCTACCTTTGAGCCTAAAGTCTTCCATGCCTGGATAGGGGGACTATCCCCTTACCTAAATTTTTATTAGCAAAAAAATTGTATTTTGATGACATGGAAGCTGACATTAGTGTATAGAATATAATTAGATTTAGTGTATGTAGATTGACAGTAGGTTATACAAATGTTACGATGACACCATAATTTTGTGAAACTCTAAAGTGTAATTTTTACCAAAATCACGATGACTTGTGGTAATTTTGTCATTTGATAATTCAAACAAGCATTGATAAAATATAAATGGACCTTTTTGACTTGATCTTGAATGTATACTGGTTGGTGAGTCCATGTAGCTAAACATTGTTTGACAGAGTGCTCAATATCTCTTGTGATTCGAGCTTTGAATTGTGGGGATCGTAGGAATCCTCCTAGGAGTGCATGAAGTTTCCTATGCATGTTCCCGTTCATTTGAAGTATAGAGTGTTCTCCCATTAGTTCTCTAATTGATTTTGGATAAGCTGGGATGAAGATGCTCCCTTGGTTTTGTAGAATCACCTTGTTCACATCTGGGTCTGTGGACACAATTACGCCGGTTCCCAAAATACTCGTCTTAAATACATCACCATACCTGCACGCGCACACACATTATAAGTTGTGGTGTAAAAAATGGAAGAAAAAAATTAGTACCAAATTGCCTAGAGTAAAAAAGGGCTTGGATTAACCGCAATCATTGGATTGGATCTCCAACCGACGCACAGTGTAGTAATTGTAGCCATAGTTTTAAGTTTGGGACTCGGTCCAACCACTTTAACGGAAAACCAAACATATAAACAGTCTTGTCAAACAATCATATTGGTTATGCTTTCAACTTGGTTGTAATTCAATTGAACAATAAAAAAAATTTGGTCGATTTAACCACATTAAGAGCTCAAGAGTTTAACCTGGTTAACTTATCCAAATAAACTTTTCTTACAACGTTATATATGTTGCGAGTTGCGTAAGTTAGACAAAATATATAATGTGTGTACACACAAACACACATACAATATTAATATATGATTTATTTAGTAATTTATAATTTTAAAACAAATCAATTTGTGGTTCAATGAGTGACACACTCGTTAGATCAATGATCTATTGACTCAATGCTCTGATCGGGTCGATGACTGGTCCAATTTTTAAACACTAATAGTAGGCGATCTATTTCAATCATATCCAAAATATTACATTATAGTTTTAGTAATCAGTCTCAATTGTCTAATCTTTAACTATAAATATAGTGACAGCTAACCATAAGGAATCTATTTCCAAAATCATAATGTTCCTAACTAATTTTTCTTATTTTAAGATGGAGTTTAAGGCTTGGGGGGAAGAATAATATTGGGTATGGTTACTGCCTGCAGAAGCAAACATTACTGCAGTTAACACTAAGCTAAGGTTCCATGTATAGCTAACTCTAATTAATGTAGAAGCATGCTTTTTCTGTTTCTATACTTCTTTGAATATATGCTCCTCTCCCTAGAAGCTGCAAGCCTACAACGGTACAACCTAATAAAAAGAGTAACATTTATTAACTGTGACATGAAAGAGGGTTAAATGTTCCAAAACCCCGTAATCTGTACCTGCATTTCTTGAGCTACATTCATTCAATTCAATTTAAAGGTATAGGTTGTGATGACACTGGTAAACTATAGGCTAGGTATCCTTTACATAGAAATTGTGAAATACCATTTGCTTGTTTTTCTTTTCTTTTTTGAGCAAAGTGAAATTTACCCATTTCTTGACAATTAATTTTCTACATTAATTGCATTCATTTCTAATTTGTTAGTTTCACGCAACATAACATGCAAAATAACTAGCCTTTTCCTTTTAAATGTTGACAATAAAAAATAACAAAAATATCTATGGTGACTAAGAATAACAATTCAAAACTAATTTGGTTTCTCCAATAAGACCAAGAATGCTTTATGAGGAAAATAAGGAAGTTATCTATCTATACAAATGATTCAATCCACTACCCACCAACATGCAACTAATATAATGTGCTCATCCATCCACACAATTTAGTAAAAGCTTCTCTTTATTAATTCTTAGATGTTTTCTTTTTCTTTTTCTTTTTATGTTTTGAATATTAGTGATCCATTTCTCCCAATCATGCACTTAAAGTTGTAAAGGGGTGCTAAAATAATTAATTTGATGTGACAAAACATTAAAATTAAAGAAACTAGAAAGAAGCAACATGACAATTAAATATTTCTTTATTTTTGTGGTAATAATTACTATCTTAATTTAACTTTTTTTTTTTGGGTCCTGCTAACCGGTGCCCCGGGGCACTGGTTAAGCATACCATAAAAGGGAATTATTACCATAAAAGGAAACTGTTTTTGACTTTATTATAAATTAATT
>Ga0315915_1005835_pt1 | contig 15229 bp, 9 predicted proteins | sample MpolbnodulesMG_FD_207738 | JGI IMG/M metagenome (GOLD analysis project Ga0315915, IMG submission 207738) | Medicago polymorpha root nodule microbial communities from Los Angeles, California, United States - branched nodules | ecosystem: Host-associated > Plants > Roots > Nodule | place: USA... | reverse complement strand
TAATTGTATTTCATATTATTTTTCTTTCATGTTCTCTATTTTTCAAACAACTTTTTATAACTAACCTTGCTCAATATTTCATACATATGATCCAAGATTCATTCATCCATCCTTCTTCAAAAACCACTTCATCAAACTCAAATATTTTAATCATTCATGTTCCATACATGCATCGTTCATCAACAAACACAAAAATTCCAAAAAGAACATCTGAAAATTAAAACATAGTCAAAATAACAAATCTATGCAAACTGAAATTAAAACATTCTAAAAGTTAAACATCATGAATTTAAATAAAAACATCCAAACTAAATCAATCCAATTCCAACGTGAATCGTCAACTGACGATATGAGATGAAGATGAGAGAAAATGAATGGATTAAAAAGTATTTTGTTTAATTTTGGGCATAACCATAAGTTTGTGTGAGGTAGGATAATATTAGTAAAATAAGGAGTGTGGTTATCATCGGATTGGTTCATCGGTTTAACGGATCTCGAAATGAAAAACCATGAACCAAACCGAACTAGATCGGTGTCAATTGGTTCGGATCGGTTTCAAACCGAACCAAACAAGGTCGGATATTTTTTCGGTTTGGTTCGGTTTGGACTTTCGGTTTCATTGGTTTTGTCCAAACCACTTACGCCCCTAGTTTTAGTAGGGTCTAATGGCAAATGCGGTTTAAGGGGTTTGAAGCAAAGAGGGGATGAACAGTCTTTTCACACTTCCAATATGTGGATGATACACTTTGTATCAGGGTGGGGACAGTGGATAACCATTGGACTACAAAGGCGTTGTTAAAGGGGTTTCAAATGGTGTCGGGGTTGAAAGTTAATTTCCACAAGAGTTGTCGAATAGGTGTTAATGTGCATTCAAATTTCATGGCTTAGGCTTGCAATTTTCTAAATTGTAGTCAAGGCTTCATCCCTTTTATGTATTTAGGCTTTCTGCGCGGGCGTCAACCCGCACAAATTCTCAAATTGGGAGTCTTTGTTCGAACAATTGAGGAGTAGGATTCACACATGTGGAAATAAGTATGTTAATTTGGAAAGTCGAACTTTCCTTTTAAATTCAATGTTGAATATAGTCCATATTTTCCATCTATCCTTTTTGAAAATGCCGACATAGGTGATCAAGATGATTGTAAGACTTCATAGGAATTTCCTTTGGGGGTGGGGGCTATTGGAGAGATGAAAATTTGTTGGGTAAAGTGGTGTAGGGTGTGTTATCCAAGAGCAAAGGGTGGCCTAGGTGATGGAGGTTGACAAATGGAGATAGATGTTGCTTCATGTGGATCATCAACTTTAGAAGATGGTACTTATGGATAAATATGGCCCAAGGGTGGAAGGTGTTGCAGTTATGGGTGGTCAGGTTTGGCCCTCGTATGTTGCTACTTTGTGGAAAGATTTGATGTAATTGGAGGGTGTGGGCGGAATAAATTGGTTTAGTAGGGATGTGGTGAGGAAGGTGGGAGATGGTAGGACTACAAACTTTTGGATGGAACCTTGAGTCAAAAATATCCCTTTATGTGAAGCGTTCTCATTTCTTTACGCGTTATCAAATCAAAAAGCACTTAAGGAGGGGGAAGTTTGGCATCGTTATAATGGATGTGGGGGTTGAGTGTTATCGTGGCGAAGAGAGTATTATGTGGGAATTGGAGCTTGTGCAACAATTTCAGAGTTTGATTGGTGATTTTACCGAATTAGGGGAGTTAGATTCTTGGAGTGGAGACTGGAGTGTGGGTGGGGGGATCGGTGAAGTCTTGTTACAGGATGCTAGAAAAGTTGTGGGTTATAGAGGAGGATATTACTATGGAGGAATAGATTGTGGTTGGTTACCTTTGGAAGAGTCCCGATCTGTCTAAGGGGTTTACTTTCTCCTGGACTCCACTTCTTGATTGTATTCCAACTCATTTAAATTTAGCGAAGATGGGTGTTGTGGAGGTGGAAACCTCTAGAAACTTAAATTTTTGCAGTAATGTGGAGGAATCCACAATTTATCTTTTCTTACATTTTGAGATGGTTTCAAAGGTGTGGCTTAAAGTGTTCAATTTGTTGCAATTGAATTTGACCATGCCTCCTAACTTGTTTGTGCACCTTGATTGTTGGACACAAGAGGCGGGGTCAAAAGATATGAGAAAAGGCTTTTGACTAATTTGGCATGTCGCTATTTGGATGATTTGGAAGGAGAGAAATGAGATAAGCTTTAACAATAACGTTAAGGACATTGATGAGCTTGTTGATAACATCAAGGTCTTATCTTGGTATTAGAGTGTATTGTTTGTTGAAGATAACATTTGTATTATGAGTAGTGTTGGAATTCGAAGGAGTGCTTGCTTACGTAGCTTTGTCTAGATGGTTCTCTTATTGGTAAGGGAGGTTCAATTTGGTGTATGTTAGTTTTCGTGTTTGCTGAGATACCACAGGTGGGGATTGTAACAACCCAATTTTCGTTAGATTTATTATAATTGTTTTTATGTGTGTTTTATATATGCTTGTATGTCATTAATTGCTTATGTGTGTATTTTAGTGAGTTTTAGTGCTAGAGGGGTGTTTTGGTCATTTTGTGAGTAAGGGTAAATTAGTAATTTTACCAAGTAGAATTATTTTATTGTTTTGAGTTTTAATAGTTATTCTTTTTATTAACTGACTAGAAAGTCGGGTAATTAATTTAGAGCCGGTAACTATCGTTGTTTTTATGTGTAAGTGAATAAAAATATTTTGAATTAGTTAATGAGTGTGTTGAGCCCATTAAGACATTAAGGGTTAAGCCCAGTAGTGGTGAGCCTATTTAAACCTTAGTCATTGAGAAAATTAGGCCACCTAGTACCATTCGTTCATTGTCACAAAACATTTTGTGAGAGGTAGAGAGAGAAAGAGCTAGAGAGAGGGTTTTGAAGAGAGAAGAACTTGAAGAGTAAGAAGAGGGTAGAGACTCAAGGGTTTGTAGCTAAAGTGAATCACTAACTTAGATTTGTGAAGATTTGAGGTAAGGAGGATAGATTTCATTCATAATCTTTAAGTTATAATCTCTTTTCTACTTATATTCAAAAGTGCTTATTTGTAAAAAGTGATTATTGTGAATTCAATTGGTGAAATTCATGCTCTTATGTTAGTGTTATGTTTGGGTATGTAAATTTGATGATAATTAAGTTGTTGATGTTGAATTTGCATGCTCAAGTTATATAGAAATGGGTACTTTGTGAATTTTGCTTAATTTGATGAATTGTGATATTGTTTGTTGAATTATGGTTGAATTCATGATTGTGAGTTGTGTTTGTTGTTAAGAGTTGTTGATAATGTCATCTCATGAATTGAGTGTGACATATGTATTGTTGTTGGAACCTTGAAGAATTAAGTGAATTGAAGTATAAGTTGTTTAGTATTGTGGCAAAAAGAGTCTAAATGATATAATCGAACTTTGGAAAATAATTTTTATCGTTTTGGGTATGTTGGGGATCAAAATAGGGATTTTTGGGATGATTTGGGGATGAACCCGTAGCTCAAAATGTGTTTTCCATGCGATTGAGTAGATTTAGAAAGGTTTGAATCGTATCAATCTGCATCTGGGCAGATTTGAATCGATTCAGACAGTTTTGAATCGTCTCATTTTTCTCTCTGACTTGTTTGAATCGATTCAAAAGGATGTGAATCGATTCAGCCTGATTTGTAAACATAAAAGTTTTAGATATGGATGTCATCTTTCCAATGGCTTTGGTTCCACTTCAAAATGTCTTATAGAACTTGATTTATAGTCAAATTACTACGCATAGGTCACGCGGCATTCTTCATGAAACTTTGTTGTAACTTTTTCACTAAACAATGAAACATCTTCAAAATTAATATTGAGTTTAAGAAGTCCTTATAGTGAATAAATGAGTACGTAAACATGAAGTTGTGATGTTTAGAAGTAGTTTAATTTGGTTTCATTTTGAAAATGAATTGGTTTTGCAAAATGATACCATGAGATGAACTTAGGTGAAACTTTGGGATTTATCGGTATTGACTGGTGAAATGCACATGTATACGCTACTACACTCATATGTGATCTAAGTGTATACATAGTTGAGGCACTAGAGCTTGTTTGCTTAGTTTTGATTCAATTGTCTCAATTGTTTTAAAGTTGTAAAATGATAGACGAACTTTGTCGAAAATAATCTTTCAGACCAAATACTTGACAAATCTTTTGGGGATAGTTTGATATGATTACATGCAGATATGTGAATGATTGTTAGGTGTTGAATATGATGTTTATCATAATGTGATGTATTTTTTCCTTTATTTTGAATTGTGAGAAATTGTGTGAAGTTGTTGAATCATATGATGAAGTCGATGTTGGTGAGTTCATATATGTTAATTGATGGCGATATTGTTGGTGAATGCATATATGTTAATTGATGGTGATATTGTCGGTGAATTCATATACATTGGTGATTTGTTGTTGAACTTATGCATAGTGTGTCATAGGTTCATGCATCATATGTTGTTGGATATTTATATCCATGTGAGGTGATCGAATACTTTGTATTCAAATGTTGGTGACCGAATACTTTGTATTTAAATGTTGGTGATATGATGTTCAGTTGGCATCTTAGGGTGATGACCTTGTTGGTGATGGTACCGCATGCATATAGGTGTCATGTATGGGTGCATTGTACATGAATCTTAATGGTTTATGTGTTTGGTGAATTTGTGCATTGGTAAACTTGTTGAACGTTGTGGTTATGTGGATTGGTGTATATGTACATTGGTGGACCTCGTTGACGGTTGAGAATAATTGAACTATGTTCTAATTGTATGTCTTATTTGTTTGTGCTTATACCCTTGGTAAATCCATTTGATGATAATTGGGTTGAATAATTTGAATTGAATTATCGATTATGTAATTAATTGAAATGCTTATCTTTTCAAATTATTTATGTTGATTATGAGTGATGTGAAGTTAACCCCCAGTGATTTTTGACCGCCTACCTGTTTGTATGAATGGGTAGACGGAGTGCAGAAGTAGTTTGCTTGTTTGGTGAATGCTCGAGGATAACGGGAGCTTCCTCTATTTATCTGTTTCGATGTCTTAGATTAGACTCTGATCTAGGATGTCAGTTGTTATCTTTGTTTTGGATTATGTTGTTGAGATTTTACCCACATATTGAGATTTGGAGATTTTATATGGTGATGTTTTTATGACATGTTTATTCTAGAGATGTATGATATATACGTATATCTGCTGTGTAGCTGTTTGAATGCATGTTATATTTTGATGAACTTTTGTAGACGTGACGTCTATTTCTTGAATAATTGTATTATTTGTGTGTTTTATCACTTTAATAGAAATATGGCGTTACAAGGATGCACACATTTTAGGTAGCTGCATGTTTTTCTTCTCTTTTTGTGGGATGTAGACCATGTAGGTTTTTGTTATTTTGTGCTTTCCGCCGGTTCACCAGGTCTATTGTATTTATGTTTTTCCGTCCATCTCGACTTAAGTGGGTGATAAGTGACCGATTGGGACCGTCTTTAAAACAGGCAAGGAACTTGACCCTAACCGCGACCTGCCGGTAGAACCAACACTATAAAAGTTATTGACCCAAGAACAAAGAAAAAGTAGTAAGTTTGTATTGTAATTTGTGTATTTTATATTGAATATATAAATTTTAAATAAATAATTATTGGTTTCAATAAAAAATTGTATTGTTAATTAAATGATCTTGAGTTCGATGTTTAAGTCTTGTGTCAAACTTTCTATTTATAAAAGTGTAAACCAAAAATAAATAATAGTAACACAAATATTATATTATAAAGTATAATAAATAAAATTAAATATAAAGGGACCGATGTTTGAACATTAGATTCTTCAATTTTTTTTTGTCAAGTAGTATGATTGTTAGATATTCACCCCATAAAATGATTGAGTGTTCGGAGTTCGAACTTCAACTCCTACATATTACATGCAATGTCCCTACCCATACTCACGAAACTCCGACTTATTGAATTTAAAATGAATTTCTAATTATTAAATTATTTGAAGAAAAAAATACGAATAAAGAAACACATTAAAATTTCTACTAAAAGAAAAAGAAAAAAAGAAAAGGAAAAGCAGACATACCGTTTCTTCTTGTATTAAAAATGACCACATTCTAATTTGGTGAACCATCCATCCTCTCACCAACCAACTAACTTGTTTCATTTATAAATATTCACAACTTCATCACGCAACCTTTATTTTACGCGTTCTTCTTCGTAAACATCACCAAATTCAAATTCCCCCAATTTCTAGGGTTTCGTATAAACCCTATCCCTCAACGTTTTCTCCAATTCTTCGTCTAATTTTCATTCGTTTCAGGTCAGCATGCATCTTAAAATTCCTTATTTTGCTGTAATTTGAAGGCAATTTGGTGGATTGAATGATCCAATACATAATGTTATATTTTTGATTATGCTTTATTGCTTTTAATTGATCAGAATAATGTTCAACTTTCATAACTCTGAATTATTTGTTACATGCTTATTTGTCACATTTTGAGTCAATTTTGATTGGTTGAATGAGGAATGAAACTGAATTAGCTCTTTGACATGTTAAACCAAAGGAAGAAATTACAATTTTTGAAGGATGTCAGTTGCAATTTAAGAATCCAAAGCAGATAATGCATATTGATCAGGTCCCAAATATAAGCAGAAACTAGTCAAAAAAAGTTTTTGCATTTGGTTCAAATTCAAATGCATCAATTTTCTTTGACCAAAAGGAGTATGTCTCAACTTGCTATGGATGGAAGTTTTGGATGCAAAAATTAATTACTCTTGGTGGTTATTGGAAGGAGTTGCATTGTAAATAAGTCTTATAAAGACAACAAATCTGTCTTGCAGTTTTAGCCAATGACATCTTCTTGATTGTTAAACATTTAACAAGTACTCCCTCCGGTCTCAAATATAAGAAAAGATTCCTTTTTTAGGTTTATTGAATAATTAATGTATCTGCTTTACAATGTAGACCAGATATATTAACTACTCAATGAACCTAAAAAAGGAATCTTTTCTTATATTTGAGACCGGAGGGAGTAGAGTATTAAAACCCACATTAGTTTGTCTGGTGGTGCAGCCTTGGGACCTTGGAGTGTGCTTCTCTCAAGGTCACAGGTGCGAATCCTCCCGGTGCCAATTTCAGTTGGCTAGTCCATACAGAGTTTTTCTCTGCATTTAATTGGGGCCCCTGCTAGTCGACGGTGTGGTTGGTCTCCTGGATTAGTCGGTCCTTTGACTGGATTAGTCAGTCCTTTGCTTGTAGCTGTATTTGGATTTCTCCATATAGAATAGGCACTTAATATGCTTATGAATGTATATATTTCCCTACAACTTGGTGAAAATGGTAGAAATCATTTTAAATAAATTCATGTTGCATAATAGTTACTCTCAACATCTTTTTCCAGCTTTGTTTCTCTCATCCACTTCACCATGTCAAGTTTGGAGGAGCCACTTGGCCATGACAAGCTGCCAAGCATGAGTACCATGGACAGAGTTCAGAGGTTCTCGTCTGGTTGTTGCCGTCCACAAGTAGATAATTTGGGTATGGGAAACTGCTGGATTGAAGGACGAAGTTGCAGCACATCTAATAGCTGCAAGTGAGTCGAATTTTGTAACTTAGTACAAGTCAATACTTATGCATATATTTAATATCATTCAACTTAATTTTGTCCTCATTTAGTTTACATTAGCTCCTTTCATGTATTACTGACCTATTATCTGCCAACTATATTCCTTGCAGTGAAGACAATGAAGATTACACAGCAGAAACATACCCTTGGAAAAGGCAAACAAGAGACATGTCCCGAAATGACTCTTTCAGTCCAAGGACTATGACCACAGGGAGAAACACGATGAAATTTGGAATCGTTGACAATTCATTTTGTACCTCAGATTACCAGTATAGTCAAAAGCGCAATAACAAAGACATGCAAGATATGGCATATAAGGTATGCAGTGGCAGCAGTACTTTCTGTTCAAGGACAGTTTTTTATTTCTATTAAATTATAATTCTTTGGTGTCTCTTTTTGTATCTACATTTTATGTCTTATGTCATAAAGTCTAAATTCATTGCAGTTGGTGATTTTATCATATTTCTTTGGTTAGTTGGTATGCGAGATACTTAAATTTTTTAACTGGGCAATGCAGTTTATGAAAGGTATGCCTGAGTTTGTTAAGATAGTTGAAGTTGGACCAAGGGATGGATTACAAAATGAGAAGAACATTGTACCAACAGATGTAAAGATTGAATTGATTCATAGACTAGCGTCTACTGGATTATCTGTCATTGAGGCTACTAGTTTTGTATCTCCCAAATGGGTCCCACAGGTATATATTATATGCCTTTGTCATATTTATTTAACTTGATATTGATATTATGAATGATTGTTGTGGTACGCTTTCCTCAAAGTGCATTTACATGATATTAGTTCTCAATCCCATAAATTAAAAGGTAATGGTAAAAAATCATTTTCTGTTCTATAACTGAACTATTATATTTTCTTCCAAAATGATTTCCCCCAGTTTTTATTTGTGATCAACAAAAAAGATATGTTATCCATTTTTCTTCCCAACAGATTCATTCACCCCAAAATCATTCAATCCAAACAGACCTTACGCATTTAGTGCACAGTTGTAGTCTATTTGTCCATTATAAAAGATACGATTACAAATTTACAACTAGAGTACTAGTTGACAGCTGTTATCCTTAACCAATTATTTCCACTGTGATGTGAGATTTACCTGTTTCAATGTCATTTGATTTATGTCTTTCAGTTGGCTGATGCAAAAGATGTGATGCAAGCAGTTCATAACCTGAGAGGCATCAGATTGCCAGTTCTGACTCCTAATTTAAAGGTGCAACTATCTAAAACAACCATAGATTGTCAGCTTTACATTCAGATGTCTTATCTATATTTTACATTTATAGGGGTTTGAAGCTGCCGTTGCTGCTGGAGCTAGAGAAGTAGCTGTTTTTGCATCAGCTTCTGAATCTTTCTCAAAATCAAACATTAATTGTAGTATTGAAGAGAGTCTTTCCCGCTATCGAGCTGTCACTCGTGCTGCCAAAGAGCTCTCAATTCCAGTTCGAGGGTATGCATTTTGTTTCTCCATTATTCTAAGCATCCATCAATTATATCCACTTTAATATACTTGCAAGATGCAAGTGGGTTTGTATGGTTGATTGAAAGATTCCATTTTTTCCCCATTTGATATTTTCTATAGGATTCACATGTCTTTCTCTGCAACCTTCTCTATATTTGGTGGCTCATGTATAAATTAATTGAAAAGTTCATTTAACATTGAACTGGTTATCACCATTATTCCTAATGCTATCCCATACGACCTCAAATTCTATGAAATACTTAATACCAGTCTCAACATCTATTGCTGTATTGTTGTTTTGAGATGATTTGGCACTGGTGAAGACCTTGTATTTTTGAAACTCAATCAGGTCAAACCGTCAAGGTCTTAACAGTTACACATGTGAAAGTCCCTTTGTGTTGATATTGTAAATTTTATGGACAGAGAAATTCTGTTTCTGCTGTACTTATTCCAATCAGTGCTGTATTTAAATTTGGTAGGTATGTATCATGCGTTGTTGGATGCCCAGTTGAAGGACCAGTTCCTCCATCAAAAGTAGCTTATGTAGCTAAAGCACTATATGATATGGGTTGTTTCGAAATCTCACTTGGTGACACAATTGGGGTAGGCACGCCAGGTAATGAGTTAGATGACTTTTGTTTTTTAAATTTTTAGATTAAAGTCGTACTTGGTTTGAGAAAATCATTCTTTTTGCTTCTTATTATTTTTTTTTTTGAAGAAGCCAATTAAAAATTATATTAAAAAACCAACTCAATTAAGCACAAGATTTACCTAAAGGGAAGAACCAAGAATGGTATACCTTATACAGAGAGACGGCAAAGACTAACAACAGTGAAAATTAAAAGAAAAACTTGGGTTTTGCTTCTTGTTTACTCATAGTCATAAAAATGTTTTTACCATTTCATATTTTCAAAGAATTGATAACATAAATGTTATTTTCACCATTTTTCTATACAACTAATTGAATTCAGAAATCAAAGGACAAATAAGGTAAGTATTTTTGTATTAATACTAGTGAAAATAGTAAAAGAGTGTCAAACATGTAATTGAGACTAGGAAGAACTATGGAATTAATGTCAATTGTCAAACTTTGTGTTTTTCCTCTTAATCCCGAATATATGTATGCTCTTTCTGAGAGTTTATTATTTTAATTGTGATCAGGCACCGTAGTTCCAATGCTTTTGGCTGTAATGGCTGTTGTACCAACAGAAAAGCTTGCTGTCCACTTCCATGACACATATGGGCAATCCCTTCCAAATATTCTTGTCTCCCTCCAAGTAAGTTAACAAATAGCTTGAATTTCTCATTTATTTTTGTTTATTGGTGAGTAGAACTTATTGAGCTTTTTCCTCTTCTATATATGTAATGTGTAATAAAAGCGGCAATTAATGAATGAACTATCAAACGACTATGATTAATGGAAATTCACGAGCATTAATGAATACCGTATACCTTAGATTTGGATTTTCTGCAGCTGGAAAATCCTGAATTTGCCGCAGCCTTGCATCTCAGGGCTGCCTGATTAAGATTAAACAAATCATGTTGCAACTGCCAGAGATACATGACTGGCAAACTCAGGATTTTCTAGCTGTAAGAAATCTGGATCATATATTTATTAGAATCTGTATAACCAGGTTTAACTTTAAGCTGGGTCTGCATTTTGTGATTTGGTAGTCTCAGTTATTAATGGACATTATTGGTTTGTATGCATATAAATAGATGGGAATAAGTGCTGTGGATTCTTCAGTTGCTGGTCTTGGTGGCTGTCCATATGCTAAGGGGGCATCAGGAAATGTAGCTACTGAAGATGTTGTGTACATGCTGAATGGACTTGGTATCAAAACCAACGTTGATATTGGAAAGCTCATGTCAGCTGGCGACTTCATCGGCAAGCAGTTGGGGCGCCCCTCTGGCTCAAAGACTGCCATTGCCCTTAACCGAGTCACTGCCGATGCTTCCAAGATATGATAACATCTACATATAGATTTATATATTGTACCGTAAAAATATATATCCAGGTGATTCAACCAATGGGATATCATTCTATATGTTTCATGTGTATTTTATTTTTTTTCAGTTATAGAAGAACAAAATGTCCACTCACGTTGATGAGTTAGGAAATAGTAATGCATATAATGTGCCAATAGCAAATGCAAGCTTCTCATTTTGAGTCAAAGCTTGCAATTTTTATACAACCATCATGCATTAAGTTGTGTATGATGTATAGTTAGCTATACGGATGACTCAATATGAACTCTAAATATAGAGCAAAGAAAATATTATATATAAATTTAAATTATTTACCTCCATTTTGAAGGTATTCTGTAAAGTGGAGATTGATAAATTTTATCTTTTTGCAAGGTTAGCCTTACTAACAAACTAACGTGTCCAGCTAACTTTGTTTCAAAATCAATATTGTCAAATAAATATAAAAAAAAAAACTAAAACTTACTTTTGAAGTTGTGCTTGTCGTTGTTTTATAGTTTTTTTTTTGACAAATTGTTTTATATAGTTATAATCATCAATTATCATATCTGAGGCAATATTTTCATATAAACAATTAATCCTCATGGTTGTTTTATAATTTACTTGGTCAAAAGACTTCCATAAGTGTTTAAAAAGAAGGCCAGTTTTACAGTATCCTATCCTATAAAGTTTAAAAAAAAACATAGAGACCAAAATAAATAATAGCATACTAATAAGTTTATAAAAGAAAAAAAATCTGAGCGGATCATTTTCTCTGCTAGGGTTACCACAAAAGTGATGTTAGAAATCAGCTTTGCTATACGGTGCGAATGATATAAGGACGACCTGTACACGATAAACGGTGGGTTGTGGTTTATATTTTTGAAATAAATAAAAGTTAAAATCAAAATCCATTTCAATGGTTATTATAAATAATCCAATGGATAGAATTCATTCGTTGCTTTTCATGTGTCTACCATCGCACCAAACAGCTTTTTCTGTTAGAAATATAACATTCCTCCCTAAAAAAAAAAAAACAAAGAAATATAACATTCCTATGTTTGGCACAAGTCTAAAAAAATCATTTTATTATTCATTTATTTTCAAGAATACAATTTACACACAACTTCTCAATTTTTTGTTAAGAAGCTAAAATAGAATATATTACTGAACGGCCTGAAAATTACAGCACAAGAAGTGCCAAAAACCAGCAAAAATGGGTATCAGTTTACATCAAGAAACAACAATGCACGGGGAAAGGAAAAGGGTCAAATCCGCTCCTTTACAAAAATATTCCCAAACAAGATAAAGGACAAAGCCACCACAAATGATAAGTAAAAGCAAAATTAGGGCGATTCGCTTTCAGACACCAATATGATTGAAGTTTAATTTTGTCAAGCAGATGAGTTAACGAGGCCTCTTTTAGATTAAAGACCCGAGCATTTCTTTCGCTCAAAATCACCCATACACACGAGAGCCAAATGAGATTAAAAGCAGAACATATATTTTTAGAAAAACCGCCTACGGTTTCAAATGAGGCCTCTTTTTATTTTAATGTTTAGAGGGTGAAAATATTTTATTCTTGGAAATAAAACACAACTACCAACAACTACCGACTTTCCTCTATTATTTCTCATATTTTTATCAATTTTAAATTAAATAAATTATTTTTAAAGTTTTCTATGAATATTGGTTTGGCTTGCTGCTGTGTGGGTTGTTTGAAACTTTCGTAATGATATTATTTTTGCAGGAGGAACTCCATCTGTCGCGCTTCTTGTAGATAGGGTGAAGCTCTCTTCCTGAAAGTGGTTCCTAGGTAAGAGTTTTGTCATCCTCTGCTCCTTATACGAGTGGGAGGCGTAACATGTCCTGTGCTGGTTCCGGTAGGGTGTTTGTGTTGTGGGTTCAAGTCCTCAGCTAGGGTGTTGTGATGAGTCATCCGCTCCTGTCCGGCTTGTCGAGGAGGTGTTCTCTTTTTGTTTGTTTTCCTTGTTTCTTGCCTTACAATTTTTCAAGGTGGTTGTAGTTTGGTGTTTTTGTTTTATTTTTCTGGAGTACCTCTGGTACACAGAGCCAGGCTCCTGTTTGCCCTCTCGTGTTCAATTTTTGTTACTCTATCTTTGTACTATTTGTGACTTGATCCTCCTTGTATATATATATATATATATATTATTACTTTGCCATTGAAAAAAATGAACAGCTAGATGTTAGAAACAAAAGTATAAACCATGCATCTTAATAGTTTCAATATCATCAAGGAATTACTAAATGTGAAATATGTTACTTTTCATACGTTAATCATGATAACCGGAATAAATTGAGGTCCAAAATAATCAAAATTCCTATTTTAGTTTAGATAAAAATAAAGATCTCTATGATTATGTCCACATAATTGAAATAATTTCTAATGCACAAGATCTTCATTAAAAGCAATCCATAGTTTGCTATATTTCAAAATCAGTAACCTAATTCCCATTGATATTTATGATCAGCAAAATATCCCAAGTTCATATTAAATATTAATCACCTACTACTAATTACTCAATTGAAAGCAACTATAACAAATCAAAACATACTATGGCTTAGCTTTGGCTCCAACAATTTAAACCTTAGAGCCAAATCTTGCTTGTTTGAGCTTAGCAACCGCTGTTTCAAGTTTCTGGATCCTGTTTTCAACATCAAATGCGATGTCTAATATCAAAAGGTCCAACACTTTCCTCTTTCTCATCATTTCTATCACAAAATAGACTTTTGATTTCATCTTCATCAAGCACATCTGATGATGTAAAATCACCAAATTCAGGACTACACAAAGCCTTACCCTTTCCAACTACTTCATCATCAGAACTTGGTAGTTCATAAACTAATTTGTGACCCTCTTCATCAGAAGCTTCCTTTTGATGTTTCTCAAACTTTGAAGTAAAACCAGGTGGAGTTAGGCCATCAGAGTTTTCAACCTTGATTCTATTATTATCTCCTTCCTCACTTGATTTCGATTGCTGCAGCCAATCATAGTATCTAGAAGTAACATTTGGCTCATCCAAGGATCCTTCTTACAAAGAAAAACCTCACCTGCAGGAATATCTTGATCCATACCAAATTGCATTGCGACACGATGAGGGAAGTACTTCTCTTTACATACCATACCAACCAACTCACAAACTTTCAGACATCGAGAAAACGGCGCTAACTCTTCATCTAAACAAGGATTATCACATCTCCATACATCCTTTTCATTATAAACCTCAATGCATGGTGAATTCTCATATGGCTTCCACAGAAATTCATTATTAAATCCTGCACAATCCTAACCCAAAATACACACAGAGGCAATTAATCACATATAAGCACATATAAACACACATAAATAAATAATAGAATAAATCTAGCGAAAATCGGACTGTTACACCACCAGCCACACGACCGTCCCAACACCCCAGAGTCCCTTTTGCTGGTTTTTGCTTCTTGGACAAGCTGCCTATTAGCTTATTTTTGACCTAAAGCCCGTGGTTTCTTGTGCAACACTTTAGTGATTTATTTTTTATAGCTTAAGTCATTGTTAGACTATAAATAGAGCAGCCATCAAGCTTGTATAATCATCTTTTGTTCTTTGAAATTAATAGTGACAATTGTTTTCTTTGAATAAAAGTTCTTTTTATTATTTTATTTTATGTTCTTCTCCTTCTTCTCTTCTATGTCTACAATGAACATGAGTGAGTAGACTCTTCTTGTCTTGGGAATGTTGGATGAGTCTAATGACATAATCCTAATCAAACCAAGCCTTGAACCTTAATTTTATGTAAATCTACTTTCTAATCTAATTTCACCGTTTTTATAGTGAATTAACAAGTATCAAACTCATAATGCGACAACGAAGGGTTAGTGATGTAAGATTTTTACATGTCATAAAACTATTTACACGTAAGTATAATAGGATCGTATCCGCAGGGAGTTGCGTATTTCATAAACGTTTTCACAATAGTCATCACGTTAAGTGTTTGGGTATAAATTGTTTGTTTTTGTAAAACTATTGTTCCATTCGACATAAAAGTAAAACGAGAAGAGATAGGGCTATTTCGCTTGGGGTCAGAGACATCAACCAAGCGTAACAGCTGCAATCTCTCGACCAAATAACGGATTCTAGCTT
>Ga0315915_1005829_pt1 | contig 15236 bp, 18 predicted proteins | sample MpolbnodulesMG_FD_207738 | JGI IMG/M metagenome (GOLD analysis project Ga0315915, IMG submission 207738) | Medicago polymorpha root nodule microbial communities from Los Angeles, California, United States - branched nodules | ecosystem: Host-associated > Plants > Roots > Nodule | place: USA... | reverse complement strand
TTTTTTTTATTATTATTATTATTATTATTTTTATTATTTTTATTATTATTATTATTATTATTATTATTATTATTATTATTATTATTATTATTATTATTATCATTATCATTATATGATGATTTTTTTAAAAGGGTTTCATATGTCAATATATAAGTGCTAAAAATGAAGAAGTGATCAACAAATTTTCTATTTGTTACATACAAAGGAGAATAAACATGGCTACAATTATCAATCAAGTTTGTTTATTTTATAATCATATATATCTTCCTACTTCATGTTGTAGCCAATAACAGGCGTAAGACATTTTTCTCATCCTCTACAATTTTTATTTATTTTTGGTCAAGACATCCTCTACAATTTTATTCTTTATTTTATACTCAATCTTTCATCCCACTTTATCGACATGAATTATTTTATGGTTTACATTATAGCATTTACAGAATGTAATTACGGGGAAGACTGTATAGCTCTAGAAGCTTGTCGCTGGATAGGGAGGTATCAGTGTCTGATATGTTTCAGGGTGGATGGGGTATTGATGGTGCGGCGTGGAGATGGAGGCGAAGGTTGTTTGTGTGGGAGGAGGAGATGTTGGGAGACCTTACGTTACTTCTTCAGAATGTGATTTTGCAGGTACATAAGGCTGACAAATGGAAGTGGACTTTGGAGTCATCTAATGTTTTCTCTGTTAAAAGTGCTTATAATGCCCTTACTTCTCAACCTCCAATTGAATTACTGGTGGCTGTGTCCTCCTTGTGGCATAAAAATGTTCCTTTGAAGGTTGTGCTCTTTGCTTGGCGGCTGTTCCGGGACAGGTTACCTACGAAGGACAATCTTCATCGCCGTGGTGTTTTGGGTCAAGCCTCCATGCTTTGTGTGTCTGTGGGTTGACGGAAACATCAAATCATTTATTTTTACATTGTAATATTTTTGGGTCAATTTGGCATTTCATTAATAGGTGGATTGGCACATCCGCGGCTGCCCCGTTTAATATGTCAGACCATTTCAATCAATTCAGTTTCAGTGGTGGTATATCCAATGTGTGTCGCTCGATCTTACAGGTTATATGGTTTGTTACGGTGTGGGAAATCTGGAAGGAAAGAAATAACAGGCTCTTCAATGATAAAGTATGCTTGATTATTCAGGTGGTAGAAAAGATTAAGATTCTTGCCTATTCGTGGTTGAGGGTGAAATTTGTTGCACTTCCCCTCAACTACCATGGCTGGTGGCTTAGTCTGTTCGCCATCTTGGGCATAGGCTAGAGTTTATTTATGTTCCTGTGTTTTTAATTTTGTGTACAGGTTTCTTCTGTAAATACTGTTTCGTTTTTGGTGTCGATTTCTTTGTACGTCTTGTGCTTAGAAAGACACCTTATTTTTGGTAATATATTCCATTTTAGCCTCTTCAAAAAAAAAATAAGTGTGATTTTTATTTTATTTTCTTATAATTTGAGACGGAGTATGTTTCAATAAATTTATTACACCTTCAAGAAGACTCCTAATTTAAAACGAGCATTACTTCGAATGATTTATCTTCATTTGACTGTTCAACAAGTTTCAACCCAGCAAAGTAGCAATTTTACCTTCCATTTTCTTTCGGAATCTCTTATATGCTCACATCTTCATTTGACTAACTCACATATGTTTGATACTTAAGGTGTGTTTAGATTGAAGAATTAGGAGGGGAATGGAGAGAAGGATTTACTTTTCTTTTTTAAATAACGAATTATATAGGATGTTCTTCTAAAATAAATTATGTGTGATTGAATTATTATATGATCGTTTATCATGTTAATATGTTAACTTTTTTTAAAAAAATATATATAATTCATAGTGTACGTAATTTAAAAATAAAAAAGTAAATTCTCCTCTCCCTTCCCCTCATAAACCCTCCATCAAAGGACACCCTTGGGGTGCACTTGATTGTACTTTTTTGTCTGTTTAGATTTTTTAAAATAGTTTGGAACAACTGATTTTTATAAGAGATTATTATCTATCTTGGTTTTTTTAAAACAATAAAAATAAGAAATGGTTTTACATTCTGTCAAAAAAAAAAAAGGTTTTATACTTAGCTAATCAAACAATTTGTTTTTTAAGAAAAGAGAAATCGAAGGCTCTTTGCATACCCTTTTTGTACTAAATCAACCTTATTTTTTTATTGAAAAAATTGTGATTTTATTTTTTACGGCATATATATGTTTTATTCTTATTTAATTGTTATCAGAGAATTAAAATAAAAAAGAACTTTCTTTTTAGGTGATCTTATATATAAAGACCTACGGCACAAAAAATTATAACTAAATATTTAATTGAGTCTTTCACAGTTTGGCGATCATGTTAACTAATTTCTCTAGGGAGTCTTTCACCTTTATAATTTTTTTCTCTCCTAGGGTTTCTGTGAGCTAGGGTTCCTCTTGCACCCTCCTTTGGGCTGCCTCCATCTCTTGGGTCGGATTCTTCCTGGTGTGAGCTTGTTTCTTCATCTGATCCATGATCTAGATGCTTCTGTTTCCTCCTATATATATCAACCCTCATGGGTAACCAGATTCATCACAAACAAAACCCTAATAGCCGCAATTCTCATATATGCTCTCAAACCCTAGTGCTTTCTTTGTCCCAGTTTTCATGATCTTTTCCTTGCTTTTTACTGTCATCATGGATCCATCCGGCCTTAACCTTTAAGGTTTAACCCTAGCTGACGAAGGTTTGACCTTGAACCTGGCTACCGAATCTGCTACCTCTTCCATCCTTGAGCATTGTCTAGTTGGTCGTTTACTGGCTGACAGACAAATCAAGCTTGCCTATTTTGCTGAAAGAATGGCCACCACCTGGAAGCCTGTCAAACATGTGTCGATCTTGCAATCTGAACGTGACCGATATCTACTCCAGTTCCATCATAAGATGGATGTGGCTAAGGTCATGGAGGAAGGACCTCGGCTTTATGACAATTTTCACCTTGTGGTGGAACGCATTACTCCTGGTGTTGTTCCACGGACAGTAGCTTTGAACCATCTGGACATGTGGGTGCAGATACATGGCTTGCCTTTTGATTTTATCCAACAAGGGGTAGGTCAAGGTATCAAACAATTTTTGGGAGAGCTAAAAGCTTGTGACAGCCGTAACACTATCCATGGCTCTTATATGCGTATCAAAGTTAGGCTTGATGTTACTCAACCTCTGAAAAAAAGAATGGAGGGTCTTTATCAATGATGGAAACTATGTTCCAATTGCTTTCAAATATGAGAAACTCGGTGTGTTCTGTTATCGTTGTGGCTTTTTAGGACATACCGATAAAGTGTGTCCCGAATTATTCGAAATTAACTCTGATGATGGTGTACGTCCATAGGGCCCTGACCTGAAACCTATGGTGCGACGTGTGGATACTGCAGCAACCAACAAGTGGCTGCAGGATCCTATTCCGGATGCTCCAAATGCTAGTGATGTTGCGGGAGGTGGACAACCTTCTAACACTTATTCTTCTAATGTTGCTTTGGCTAACCTGTCACATCTCAATGGTCGGTTGCGTGCTGTCCACCAAGAGATTAATTCCATCAAGCAAGGCTTCATAGTTGCACAAAACACAGTGGTGACTCGCAATGGAGCATCTAGCTCTCAGACAAATATTTCTATGCTAACCTCTTCTTCTGCAGGTACTTGTCCGCAAGGAATTTCTCCACACAGACCTTTGGTTCTTGGCATGCCTGTTGTTCGTTTATTTATCACAGGTGTTGCACACCTTGCTGGTGATAGTGAAACTGACAACATGGACACATGTTCTGAAATGCGCAAGCGAAAGAGGCAGTTGGCTCTAACTTCTACAGATGCACCTATGGAGGATAATTCTACTTCTGTTGTGATTAGGGAGACTGGGGTTTCTAATTTAGGACAACTTGTTAGTGGATGGGGGGAAATAATATGAATGTAGTTTCCAATCTGTTGTATGATGAGTCTAATGTATCGGCAGGACCTACAAGCCAGGCTTGCCGGGGTCCATGATTATCCTAGCATGGAATTGTCGGGGTTTATGTAGCCCGAGTGTGATTCCTAATCTAAAATACCTAGTTTGGCGCTTCAATCCAGACTTTCTATTCTTAAGTGAGACACTAGTCCACCGAAAAAAAATTGAAGCTTTTCGTTACGTTCTTGGTTTTGCTTTTTGTTTTCTTGTTGACCACACCGGTAGAAGCGGGGGTCTTGCACTTTTTTCGCGTCCTTCTATAAATTGTAATCTTGTTAATTACTCCAACAATCACATTACTGTTGAAATAATTGATCATATTCTTGGTGTTTGGAGGCTTACCGGTTACTACGGGTACCCCAATGGGGAACATAGGCAAGTTGCGTGGAATTTCCTCCGTAACTTATCTGAACAGCTTGCCGGTCCTTGGTGTATCTTTGGCAACTTCAATGACATAATGGATGATAGTGAAAAAAGAGGTCGCACAACAAGACTGCGGTGGTTAATTAACGGTTTCCGTCAAGCTGCCCTTGATTATGGATTATCATATGTGCCGGTTGAAGGGTATCCATTTACTTGGTTTAAAAGTTTGGGTACACCTCGCGCCGTTGAGGAAAGGTTAGACTGAGACCTTGCTAACAATGCTTGGTTTAATTTATTTCCAAATGCTTTAATTGAAAATCTTGCTGCTTCGGCTTCAGACCATTATCCGATTCTTTTGCATCGTTGTTATGTACCTCGAGATCCTACTTCTTGTCGCAAGTTCAGGTATGAAAATGCTTGGAAACTTGAACCAGGATTTCATGAGATGGTTACCGATTCCTGGTATTCGAATTTAAATCATCCTATCATGCCCAAACTTGCAGCTTGTGCAGATGATATGTTCTCGTAGAGTAGAAATCATTGTAAAAAATTGAAAGCTGACATTGAAGATTGCCAACGACAATTGAATTTTTTGGGTAATAATAATACAAGTACAATGCAAGTGCAGCTGCTGGAGGTTAGAAAAAAGATGAAGAGGTTACTTGCTCAAGATGATGCGTATTGGAAACAAAGAGCAAAAACGCATTGGTATAAAGACGATGATCGTAACACAAATTTTTTTCATGCTTCCACTTCAGCAAGAAAAAAAGGTAAACCGTATTTTATCTCTTGATGATAATGAAGGTATTAAGATCACAGACTCATAAGGTATGCAGGAAGTAGCAAAAAATTATTTTGTTGATCTTTTTCAGAAACAGAATAATGTTACTTCCTCGGTTATCGATGTTATCTGTCACTCTATATCAGCAGCTGATAATGATGGGTTTACTTCTCCTTTTACAAAAGCTGAATTTTGTGATGCAATGTTCTCTATGCACCCCGATAAATGTCCTGGACCCGATTGATATAGTCTGAGATTTTTTCAAAAATTCTGGAACCTATGTAGTGATGACATTTTTAGAGAGTGTTGTGCCTGGCTTGATTCTGGCCACTTTCCCCCCGACTTAAACATGACAAACATTGCTCTCATTCCTAAAGGTAACGCGCAGACATCTATGCGTGATTGGCGGCCAATTTCACTTTGTAACGTGTTTTACAAATTGATTTCCAAAGTGCTTGCAAATAGGTTGAAGGTTATTCTTTCTAAATGTATTTCTGACAGTCAATCTGCTTTTGTTTCGGGTCGTTCTATTCTTTATAACGATATGGCGGCAACCGAGGTAATTCACTTCATGCAGACAAAGACTTGGGGCACTGACAGATGTGTGGCTTTCAAGCTTGATATTAGTAAGGCCTATGACAGAATGGATTGGGAGTATCTCCGCGAGGTAATGGTTAAAATGGGATTTTGTAACAAGTGGATTCATTAGATTAGCATGTGTATTGAATCGGTAGATTATTCTATTATTGTCAACAATGAGCCAGTAGGTCCTATTATTCTGGGTCGTTGTCTTCGACAAGGGGATCCTCTATTTTCGTAACTTTTTATTATGTGTGAAGGTCTCTCTTCGCTCATTAGGGATGCGGAGGATAGAGGCACAATTTCTGGAACCCGGATTTGCAGAGGAGCTCCTGCTATATCCCTTCTTTTATTTGTTGATGATTGTTTTCACTTTTTCAGAGCAGATGAAAGCGAAGCTCAAGTCATGAAAGATATTCTTGTTACTTATGAAACGGCTTCTGGGCAAGCAATTAGTTTACCAAAATCTGAAATATTTTGCAGTCGCAATGTGTCAGATCCTTTGAGGACTAACCTTGCTTCTATTTTAGGGGTTCAAGTTGTTCTTCGTACAGATAAATATATGGGCTTACCCTCTATGATTGGTAGGAATAGAAATTCCACGTTCGCTTTTATCAAAGATCGTGTGTGGCAAAAAATCAATTCGTGGAGTAGTAAATGCTTATCTATAGCGGGACGTGAAGTTATGATTAAGTCTGTTTTGCAAGCCATTCCATCGTATGTGATGAGTATTTTTCAACTTCCTGCAGCCCTTATTAACACGATTGAAAAAATGATAAATTCTTTTTGGTGGGGTCACGAACACACTAATCAGCGAGGTATAAATTGGTTAAGTTGGGAGAAATTATCTATGCACAAAACCAATGGAGGAATGGGGTTTAAAGACCATACGGCTTTTAACCTTGCCATGCTAGGAAAACAAGGTTGGAAATTCCTAACGGAACCAGACTCCCTCGTTTCCCGGCTTTTCAAAGCACGCTATTTTCCAAACAATACCTATCTCACAGCTAATATTAGTCATAATCCTAGCTACGTTTGGCGTAGTATTATGCGTGCTCGCTTCATTGTTCGTGGCGGTGCTCGTTGGAGTATAGGTACTGGCATATCTATCCCTATTTTGGAAGAACCTTGGGTCTTGAATGGAGAGAGTATTGCCACTGATATTATAGGCGCACATTATGTTCATCATGCTACTATTGATAATTTGATGTTTCCAAATGAAAAGAGATGGAATGAGGTGGTTGTCAGACATGTCCTTAGTGCAGATTTGGCAGATAAAATCATGTGCATGCCACTCGTTGCTCATGTACAGTCAGATCGTTTAATTTGGAAGGCTGAAAAGAATGGAAAATATTTTGTGAAGAGCGCTTATCGTTTATGTGTCTAGGAGCTTATTGACTCCTCTAATCTTCGTCGTCCTGGTAATTGGTCAAGTATTTGGAAGCTTAAAGCTCCTCCAAAGATTCGAAAATTAATTTGGAGGATGTGTCAGGGCTGTTTACCTACGAGGATGAGGCTTCAAGATAAAGGTGTGCAATGTCCTACGCATTGTGTGAGTTGTGAGTCCGGTCAAGAAGATATGACACATTTATTTTTTTCACTATCCTTTTGTGGTCCAAGTTTGGCATTTTGCAGGTTTATGGTCTCACATTCAGAACATAATTACAACTGTTGTACCGGTAACAAACATGATTTTCAACCTGGTGGAAACTCTTCCAACCGAACAGAAACAGGCCTTTGCAGCCATGGTGTGGAGCATATGGAAACATCGGAACCTGAAGGTGTGGGAAGACAAGACGGAAACTGTTGCTACTGTTGTCGAACGTGACCGCGTTATGATCTCTGACTGGCAGCTAGCTAATCTCAGCCTCCCGATTGCAGCTTCTGCTGTAATAGAAGGCTCAACTGCTCCTTTGCCTCCCAACGCTGCAACAACTAGCTCATCAGCAGCTGATCTGGTTCAGTGGAAGAAGCTGGGTTCGGGGCGTTACAAGTGCAATGTTGATGCGGCATTTTCGTCAAATTTCAACCGTACGGGGATTGGTATATGTATCCGAGACGAGGAAGGCACTTTTATATTAGCAAAGATGGTGAGCTTCCCTTATCTACATCAGGTTGCGGTTGGTGAAGCTATGAGCTTATTTGAAGCCCTTTAATGGCTTAGTGGCATGTCTTTCGACAATGTTGATTTCGAGCTAGATTCAAAGGTTACATGTGATACTTTCCTTTCTCGTAGAGATGATATTTTCGAGTTTGGGCACGTTATCGCATCTTGCAAAGCTCTATTTTCCACTTTCTTTACAAACTCCAGGGTAGAGTTTACTAGGCGACAAGCAAATCCATCAGCTCATGTTCTAGCAGTCGAGGCTACATTTCTAACTAATCCCATCATTTATTATCATATCCCATCTTGTATTAACAATATTATTATTGATGAAATGCAATGAGTATGTTTTCCTAAAAAAAAGTTAACTGATTTCCCTAAAGCATTAGTTAAGAAAACAAAAACAAAAAGTAGTGAAAATGTCTTTCTTTTTTTTAAATAATGTCATATCCATTTTTTTAAGACCAAAATAATTAATACCATATTCTTATTTTATATTTTCATACGGGGATACATTATGGATGATCTAATGTTATTAATTTAAATATTATTTTTTAGTTAAGACTAAATTAAGACGCAAGCAAACTATGAGGATGAACTTGGATTTTAGTCAAAATTAAAATGGAGAAGAAGCAAATGTGGGGCCACCGAAAGCCACTTTTATTTATGGATAGGATATCTATTCTTTGAACGTGTTAAGATATAATTGGTTCATGGCTGATTCAAGATATTCATCTTGCCACGGTGTGGTAGAACCCACAGCTTAGAATGTGTGGTATGAGGTGGAGAATCATCGACCCAGTTAAGCTTGTGATAGTGAATTGTTTGTGCTGCCCAACTCGTTGTTGAATGCCTCTTGGCCACTCACTCTATGTCCCTAACCCAATCAAATGAATTCCATATGCTTCACGTCCAATCTCGATCTCCCCATTAAGTCATGTCCTTAGCATTAAACTTGCTAATTTAATCAGATATTTGATAAGGAGAATTGTCAGATATATGTCACGCGGTCTTAGACCCATATAAGTAAAGATGGTGACCGATACCATAACATGAAAATTAGATTAATGTGATGACAAATGAAATGATTGGATATTAGGTATATTTAATCATTTAGTTTGAGTCATAAAAACATTTAGTAAAAATATATTCATTTAATTAATTTGAAGTGATTGCAATTTCGAATTAATATGAATGTCGGTACATCTACTTTTTTGGGTGAAAGAACTATCCTAATTCTAATCAATCATATCATATTTTGTTGTTTACATTATGTGATGATTATACTCAAGCAATTTATTCCGCCATTCACACATGATGGCAAGTAATTTGGGACACACATGATGAACTACTTCAAGTGATATATCTACAAATCTTCAAATAATGAATATGGTTTTTTTTTTTTTGAATATGGTTGTCACACTGATAATTAACCAAAAAAATACCTCCCCATAAGCATACATGTATTTGTTTTGTATCTCCCACGAATATTACGGTTTGTCCAAAATGCCACATCAAATAGTATGTGATGCTCAATGGAGCGTGCTTTTAAGGGAGAATTCTGTAAATGCTTGCAACTATCAAGATAATGTCTCGCTCAAAAGAAGAAGAAAAAAAGTTAGAATTCAGGTACATGTGATAAAACCCACATCATTCTGCCGGATGAAACTGAAATCTAGTAGAGCCCGTAGACTAATCTTGTCTGCACTATTACCAACAGATTAAAAAAGACATGCACCCGAAGGGAAAATGACCTGAAACATTACCTTAAAAGTAAAACTACCCACTTTACAAAAAAGATAACATAAGATAGATAACAGACCAGTTAACATCAAAAAACTTGGACCACAAACACAAAGTTCAATGTTCAATCCATGCAGATTAAATCATCATATCATAATAATAACAATGTGCATCTACAGTATCCAAAATGTCCTTATATATTAACCCACCCACCACCATGCAATTCATTGTCCAGCTAACTCAGTCATAAATTTCATTCTCTTTGCTTAACTTCTCTTTCAATTCCAAGTCCACATACCAAAACCAACCATAGAAGTTCATGGCGGCTAATCCTAATAGACTCTCTCTTGCCATGGAGAGAACTGGCCAATGGTACACAACACACTAAACTCAACTCTTTTCCATTTTCAAATCCATGCATGCATCATACACATGCTTACTCTACAATTAATCTAATTTAATCTCTACCATATGTAATAACCATTTTCTATTTTGTACTTTGATTATTATTGCAGGGTTTTCTCACAAGAAGTTCCAACTGATGTTATAGTTGAAGTTGGAGAAGCTCGTTTCTGCCTCCACAAGGTATCCAAAAAATGACCCATGTGAATTATATTGTTCATAGATTAATGTGTTTACTTGCGCCGCTTGTGATCAAAGGCTTGTCTGGTGTTCGACATGTGTTAGTGTCCAACATCAGTAAGTGTGATTACAAGTGTCGGTATTAGAATCGTGTATGTGTTTGATAGTTTGTTTTAGTTCATATGATTATTGTAAATTGTATTTAAGTTTTGAATATGATTGCAGTTCATGTTGGTGGCAAAGAGCAACTACATCAGAAAACTAATAATGGAATCAGATGATACTCATCTAACCAGAATCGATCTCTCTGACATACCAGGAGGTCCTGGAATCTTTGAGAAAGCAGCAAAATTCTGTTACGGTGTCAACTTCGAGATAACGGTCCATAATGTCGCAGTTTTACGATGTGCAGCAGAGTTTCTCCAAATGACTGATCAGTACTGTGACAATAACCTCGCTGGCAGGACTGACGAATTTCTCTCTAAGGTCGCCTTTTTCACTCTCACCGGCTCCGTTGCAGTCCTCAAGTCTTGCCACCACCTTCTTCCCTATGCCGATGACCTAAACATCGTTAAACGCTGCGTTGAAGCTGCAAGCGCCAAGGCTTGCAGCGAAGCGAATTTCCCTAGCCGCTCACCCGCAAATTGGTGGACTGAGGAACTAGCTGTCCTTGATATTGATTTCTTCCGTAGAGTGATCGCTTGTATGAAACAGCGCGGCGCTAAGCCTCCAACTATTGCAGCCGCGCTGATTACATACTCAGAGCGATCACTCCAGGAGCTAGTTCGAAACCACTCCGGCAACGGAATCAGGTCATCAGATTACAGTGATTCAGACATCAGATCAAAACAACGGAGCCTTCTAGAGTCAATTATCAATCTCTTCCCATCGGAGAAAGCGGCTTTTCCGATCAACTTCCTCTGCTGCCTCCTCCGTTGCGCCATCCACCTCCGCGCCTCCACCATCTGCAAAACCGAACTCGAGAAAGGAATCTCATCAATCCTCGAACACGTAACCGTCGACGACCTCCTCGTGATGTCATTCTCCTACGACGGAGAGAAACTCTTCGATCTAGAAAGCGTTCGCAGAATCATCTCAGTATTCGTTGAAAAAGAGAAAAACACAGCAGTTTTCACACCGGGAGAACTCAAAGAATCATTCTCCGTCGCTATGCTACGCGTGGCGAAAACCGTCGACATGTACCTAGCTGAAATCGCCGCGTACGGTGAACTAAGCATCTCAAAATTCAACGGAATCGCTGTTCTTATTCCTAAACACGCGCGTAAAATCGACGATGATCTTTACCGCGCCGTTGATATCTATCTCAAGGTAAGAACAAAAACACATTTGAATTTGAATTTCGTTGATGAAAAACGACAACGTTTAAACGAGTTTGTTTATTTTTGCAGGTTCATCCAAAGCTAGATGAAATCGAAAGAGAGAAAGTATGCAGTATAATGGATCCATTGAAGCTATCATACGAAGCGCGTGTGCACGCGTCACAGAACAAACGGTTACCGGTGCAGATTGTTTTACACGCGCTATACTACGATCAGTTGAAGTTGAGGAGTGGATCAGACGACGGCGAATGCGACGGAGCTGCGACGGAGAGGAATCGTTTAGCGACGGATGTATCGTTGGTGAGAGAGAATGAGGAGTTACGATCAGAATTGACGAAGATGAAGATGTACATTACGGATATGCAGCAGCAGAAGAACGTTACGCCTGGAACGACGTCGTTGAGTTCGAGTAAGAAGACAACGTTTCTTTCTTCTGTGTCGAAGAAACTGGGAAAGTTGAATCCGTTCAAAAATGGGGCCGGGGCAAAGGATACGGCCCATTTAGAAGATGGGCCTGTGGATTTGACTAAGCCCAGGAGAAGAAGGTTCTCAATTTCTTAAATGGGCCTGTGAAAGTTTATACATAGTAGCTGCTTCAAGTTTGGTTTTGAGTGGGGTTTTCTTTGTTAGTTTTCTAATGGATGTTTTTTTCTTTTATTTGATGATATGATATTGTAATTTATGTTGTAAAGTATTTGCAGATTTTATAAAGATTATGGTTCATGACAATGTTTGTGGAAGTTATGCAATGTTGGTTGTAGTTCTGATTGTTGCAAAGTCCTTTGATTGTGTAATGTTTAATATATGTATTGGTCAGAGATTGACCTCTAGACTAAATAGTTAAGGAATTTAAATATATAAAATTTATGTCACACTATGTCGGTACACATGTCTTGTTAGTATGTATTTTTCGAAAGTCGTGTGCTTGCATTGGTGAAAGCTATACATCAAATTAGCTTGTGTCTTTCGTTATTTTGTTCCTTTATTAGAATAAGTATAATTGATATTTTAATTATTTTTTCTTTATTGCAATACTATTTTGGAATGGTTCAAGGCCCAAATGCACCGACACCAAAGCAAGCTAATTCCAGCCCAACGGACTTCAGATCCTCCTCACCTCATAACCGCTTCAACGGATAGTCGTGTATCCTATGATCCAGTAACGTTCCAACGTCTCCTAAGGACATCATAAACCTTTATTGATGGAGCGTTGATCATTACGAGCGCTCATGAACTCTCCAAAACCTATGTGCCTATACCTATATAAATCACCTTTCACCATCCTTATAACTTACACAATGTTTATCCTTCCAATATCTCTCACTCTTTGCTCTCATAATAACTTGAGTGCTAAAGTGTTTGCAGGTATTCTCTAACAAACATGCACACTTTGCATCTTGACGGATTGTTGTTCAAAAGAGGTCGTCTTCATGATCACTACATATCAACGACTGTACTTTTTTCCCCAAATAATGAAAATATGCTTGTTATTGACATTGTTTATGGAGGTTATGCAAGAGAGAACAAAAGACCTAATATCCGAGAACGTGGTACCCATGTTAAGGGGTGCAACACAGAGAGGTCAAGAAGATTGAAGCTTTATATAAAGGTTTAGGCACAATATAAAAAGGACACCCATAATTTTTCTAGAATATACATCTAGAGCCTTGATCATAGCACATAGCTAGCAAGCTTCAGACTTTCAGGGTTCGTTTGGTGCGCATGATAAGGAGACATGATATGATTAGAATATCATATCCTGACCCAATCCATTGTTTGATGCACCAACATGAAAGGATAAACTAAACTTGTTAATAATCCTATCATATTTGCTCTTTGTATTTTTTATCCTTAGAATAAGTTGGCTTAGGAACAGGATAGGATTAGAATATGACGCTCTCTGATTTCCACCCTCGTCCGAAAAAACATTTGACCCTCGCCTTCTTTCTTCTTTCACATTCCCACTTTCGACACTCATCTTCAACCTTCATCTTTATTTTTCAGTCGCTTGGTTTCTGAAATAAGGGTACCAACCCCAAGTATACAGAGGCTGAAAATCAACGATGGCAGAGTGATGTAAGTGCTTCACAATCAATAGTAAAGATACTTTAACAAGCGAAATCTTGTCATAAATCCAAACCAACCTCACAATTTTACTTGTTCCTTTAACAAATACATTGCAAGCTTAGAAGATCCTCCAAGCAAAACAAACCAAATCCAACCATATTGAGTAGCCCAACCAATCCATGGTCTTACAGTACATATATGATTGGCTTTCCATGAACCTCAAATGGTTGTTCAATTGCAGTAAAGATGCATATTTCAATATGAGGCAAATAGAACATGAATAATCAAAACATTGATAGGTAGATGTGAAGATGCACTCCATGATTCCGAAGTTCCAATAGTAAAATATGAATCACACGAATCCAAATCAAGAGAAAACAAATCTCAACACAAGAAAACCATCCCAAAACAAAAGTAAGAAAAGCTTCAGAGATTTCAAAACATGAAGACATTTGGATTGGAGTCTTGTATTCTTCATAACATGTTAAGAACTCCAAAATAGAAAACCATCAATGTAATCATAGAATACCTTCTCCAAATAGAAAAACCAGAAAGCCACAACCAAATCTTCCTCATATATCAATCAATTTCATAACCAAGGTCCAACCACCTTGTTTGTTGCATTTCTCCTTTTTCTCTTCTCCACCTATAATAGTCATACCACACAATATAATTTTAGGGCGAAAGAAAACCTAACTGAAAATCAATTTGTAAGGTAGGTTGATAGAATTAGTGAATTGATTGTACACAACACCATATACAATTCAAACATTCAAGAATTAAACCACTAAGAGAATTTCAAGATTAAGAGTTGGTTATAGTTGTTACTTTATTTTCACCATCATAAAAAATAATCATTGCCAAAGAATGCTTTAAATCCTTTGGATCTTCCATCTCTTTTAATTCGTTAATATATATATGTCACAAAGATAAGTTAAATAGTAGTTAAAAAAAAGTATTCTAGTTGTATACACTATGACAAAGAAATTAACAATGAGATGCATAATTACATCCATATGTTTTTTGAATGTTGTGATAGTTAGTTTCATGGGATCCGACTCATAATAATTCATTGGTGGCGCTTGTTGAACAATTGAATTAGATGTACCCTCTTCTGGATCCACCAACTTGTTGATAGTTATGATTTCCTTCATCTGCCAACAAGGGGAGCTACTTTCACCTAGGACATTAGAAGAAGTGGAAGGAGACACACTAAAAGAAACCTAAATCTTGCTATTTGCGACCAACTTGTTGGATCCATAAACCACCGACATCAGTTCATTGGTGAAATCCATTGAAATATACTCAAAAGTATAATGAAATCCTAAGATAATAAAATATCAGAGTGTGAGAGAAAGAGAGATAGATCAAAATTGGGGTTGTAAATAAGCAACAAACCCAAGTATATATAACCCAAAAATCAATGTTAATGTTATGCATAAACATCAATATTTAATAGGGATACACTTCCTAGTAAAAGTGTACCCCTATTAAATAATGATGTTCATGCACAATATTAACTTTGATTTTTAGGCTATAAATACTTGGGTTTGTTGCTTATGTACATCCTCAATTCTGATCTATCTCTCTTTCTCTCACACTCCGATATTTTATTATCTTAGGATTTCATTATACTTTTGAGTATATTTCAATGGATTTCACCAATGAACTGATGTCGGTGGTTTATGGATCCAACAAGCTGGTTGCAAATAGCGCGATTCAA
>Ga0315915_1005828_pt1 | contig 15237 bp, 12 predicted proteins | sample MpolbnodulesMG_FD_207738 | JGI IMG/M metagenome (GOLD analysis project Ga0315915, IMG submission 207738) | Medicago polymorpha root nodule microbial communities from Los Angeles, California, United States - branched nodules | ecosystem: Host-associated > Plants > Roots > Nodule | place: USA... | reverse complement strand
TTTCTGCCAAACACGATCCTTGATGTAAGCAAAAGTAGCATTTCGATCTCGGCCTATCATAGAAGGTAAGCCCAAATATTTACCTGTTCCCAACACTACTTGGACGCCTAGAATATCTGTAATGTTAGCTTTGAGGTCATCAGGAACATTACGGCTACAATATATTTCAGACTTTGGTAAATTGATCGCTTGACCAGAAGCTAATTCATAAGTGGATAGAATATTTTTCATAACATGTGCTTGATCCTCATTAGCTTTGAAAAAGAGAAAACAATCATCAGCGAACAAAAGATGGGAAACTGACGGTGCTTGACGACAAACCTTTGTACCCGTGAAGACACCTCTTGTCTCGGCATCTCTGATAAGCGAAGATAAGCCTTCTGCACAAATAATAAACAAGTATGGAGAGAGTGGATCCCCTTGACGGAGACCCCGCCCTGGAATAATAAGATCGACCTGTGTACCATTTACAAGCACAGAATAATCCACTGATTCGACACACATACACATCCAGTGAATCCAACGGTCATGAAAACCCATCTTATTCAAAACAGCCCTCAAATAATTCCAGTCCATACGATCATAGGCTTTGCTAATATCAAGTTTTAGAGCAACATACATGTCTTCCCCTCACGTCTTGGCTTTCATAAAATGTAAAACCTCAATTGCTACCATAGCATTATCTAAAATGGAGCGTCCCGGGACGAAGGCAGATTGATTGTCAGGGATGCATTTAGGCAGCACTTTCTTCAACCTATTTGCTAACACTTTCAAAATGATTTTGTATAACACATTACAAAGTGCTATAGGCCGCCAACCCTTCATGCTAACCTGCGTAGAGCCCTTTGGGATAAGGGCAATGTTAGTAATATTCAAATCAGGGGGAAATTGTCCTGTATCTAACCCACCACAACATTCTTTAAAAATATCATCACTACATAAATTCCAAAAGTGCTGGTAAAAACCCGGATTGAAGCCATCAGGGCCTGAACACTTGTCTGGATGCATAGAGAAAATAGCATCCTTGAACTCGGCCTTAGAGAAAGAGGCCGTGAGCATTTCATTGTCATTATCAGAAACAGACAGATTAATAACATCAATAACAGAGGAAGAATCACTATTCTGTTGTTGAAAAATATTTACAAAATATTGCCTTGCCACTTCTTGCATATCTTGCTCATTAGTAATTTTATTACCAGCACCATCATCAAGAGAGGTTATACGATTTACCTTCTTTCGAGCCGTAGCCGAAGCGTGGAAAAACTTGGTATTACGGTCGCCATCCTTATACCAATGAGATTTTGCGCGTTGACACCAATAAGCATCATCTTGGGACAGCAGCCGTTGCATTCTTTTCCTTAGCTCGAACATGCGAACTTGGTCCTCACCAGAAGATCCTAACCGAGTTTCCTGCAATTATTTACGACAATCTTCAATATCAGTTTTGAATTTATGACAATGTGATTTTTTCCAAACAGACATGTCTTCCGCGCATAAATTGATCTTTATCTTTTTTCCAACTTAACACTCCATAAACATAAATTGATCTTTATCTTTTTTTCACTCTTTCTTCTTCGAATTTTCTTAAGTTAAATAACAATTGTGTAATTTTGCCTATAAACTATCAAGCACGCGTGATTAGAAAAATGTACTAGCACATTTCTTAACTTTTGAGTGATTAGTTAGGTTACTCTTGTTGAAAAACAACATCAGCAAATAATGTGAAACATTAGATCATTGCAATATAAAGAGAGGAGGGTTTTAGAATTTTAAAAATGGAGAAAAATAGGTTTCAGGTTGAGATTTAAAATATGAGAAGACATGAGAGTAACAATAGATGTGATGCATTCTATGTTTTAAGATGGTGCCTCCTCCCTACTTTCATATATTTTCATTTTTATTTTAATCGTGAGACCCACACAAACTTCATCATTAAAAGAGAAAGTACATATGTAAGTGTTGGCTACTATTTAACAACTAATCTTTTTTATCCTTCAATAGAGGTGCTTTGTGGGTCGTACTCCCCCTGTTAGGTAAATCAACCCATTGCAGATGCTTTAAATTGTCATCATACTAGCAGATAACGCTTCATTTCTCATGAGTTATAAAACCTTTTTTGTACCAATGAAATAAATGAATAAATTTCAGTATAGAAAACATAATTATTATTACTAGCTAACATCTTTGTATTACAAAAATTGAATCATGCTATTTTGAACTTTCAGGGAAATGAATAAAATTTAACACTTCATTTCTTTTGTCATACTGACCTCTAGTGCCTCTCTTGTTTGTCCAAGAATGTTGGATATTTTTACTGCTATATGAGATTATGTGAGACCAGCTTCAGCCAATTGCTCAGCAGGTAAAGCATGGTCAATATAAATATCAGTAAAAACCACTGACCTTCACTGCATAATACGAAGCACATTTGAATTTTCAGCTAGTTAAATATGCACACAAACTTCATCATTAAATGTTTTTTACTTCAAACCATAAATACTTCTAAAATGCACAAATGATTGTAGTGTGTGATTTGTTGAAAATGTAAAACTTTTCACACTCTTTCCGCTCTTGTAGAGCAATTTTCGTGCATGATATACCCAAATATCTTATAAATGATGGCGACTATATAAAACTTGTATTGGAGTGAGTATGACATGGCATTGATGAACTAAAACTTGGTGTACATCAACTATAGAAGCAGCCTCGGAAAAAAATCTTAGGCATTTAAATCTTTGATAAAAAAAACTTAAGCATTAAATATTATTATTATTTCATATCATTCTTTTTTTTTCAATTGAAAATGTAGATTTATGTATTATTGTTGTGAACTTTGTATCATTTTAAATTTAATTGTTATGTATTAGTTTGCATTCCATTGAAAATGTAGTTTTTATGTATTATTGTTGTCTAATTTGTATCATTTTAAATTTTATAATTTACATATTTATTATTATTTACAAAAAATTTAGGTAAATTTTATTGAAATAATTTTTCTACAACTTTAATAATTAATATTTATATGCATTTTAATTAAAATATTTAAATTTCCTTTTAAAAAAATTAAAATAGTTAAATTAATACAACCTCCATCACATATTAAGTGACACAGTTAACCTTGTGAGACATATCAATGCACAATTTTGATCTTAAATAACTTTAATAATCTATTAGAAAAAATCATGAAAATTTTATATTTTGAAAATATTCATCGAGACGAATTCAACAACACCTTATATGATATTATTTATCTTGGTATATTAGTAGAAAAATATGGTCAAAATATATTAGGTCAATAATGCACATTGTCAACTAGGTCATCTATTATAGGACGGAAGAAATATTAGTTTTGAATAATAAAATATAAACATGTGGAGTCAAGTTTGAGTTCTTTATAAACAACCATTATTAAAGTGTAAACTTCTTAGATTAACTATTGATCGATTAAATCATACATGACAATTTGACCCCACAAAAAATAACATAGTGTACCCACTTTAGTTCACCCCATTAAAGACGCTCTTAGATTCTTCATTTGCTCTTTGTAATGATTTTCAAAAGGGTAATGCTAACTAGTGTTCCTGGAGCACTAGTTAAGGAAAACAAAACTAAAAAATTTTATCTTGAAAATAGTATTCTTTACATTATATATATTAAAAGTTTAACTACACATGTTTCAACATTTTTAACTATAGTAGTCTTCTTAACTAGTGTCCAAGGAACACTAGTTAGCATTTTCCTTCTCAAAATTTTATTACAACAATCTTAAAAGATTGGTGACAATGGAAAAAAGTGTTTCAACTGCAGGTGTTGTGAAATCTTGTTTTCCTCCGGTATTACCATCCTCCTCTTTCTTATTTTCCTTCAATTAAATTTATTTGGAGGCAGCAACTTATACAACCAACCCTTGGCAAAACTATTTGAAGACAAATATCAGCATCAAACTATCTATGCATGGTCAAACACTTTGATTCAAGTCCCTTTCATCAAAACTACTTGTGAAATCATGTATGCAAACAATTGTTATTCACAAACAATGAATTATACTTCACAGATAAATCAAAGTTATGGTTAAACATAAAAACTAGAGTAGAAATTATGAATTTCGATCTTCCCTTTCTTTCTTGAAGAAAATTCCATCTTAATTGCGATTCATCACTAGTTGCCTAATTGTGGTATTTGTTGTCTTAGATCAGCCTTCAACACCTTCAATGTGTTGGCTTTGAGGGGTGGATTTAGAGTCCGTTTGTTTAAGAAACAATAAACATGTGAGCACAATTTCAGCATGCATATATTTCTTTTTTTTATGGAACAAAATCACATCATTTCATTAATGCAATCGCAATAAAAAATACATATGATCCTGAATATAGAAACTAGCGTAATATAATGACGTCGTAGCTAATAAGTGGGTGTGCATATCTTATAGATTGAGTATGCGGTGTTTATAAAGGGAGTTGATAAGGCGTTCACGCTTCATACATAAAATTGCTTTTTTGACATCAAATACTTCATAATAACACATGGAAATGACGTTTTTGCCCCAACGGTAGTTGACCACCACTGGTTTTGTCTGGCGGTAGTTAACTATCGTTCACATGTAAAGCTTAAAAAAAAAAACTCCAGGGGTAGTTAACTCCTGTTGGGGGCAAAAATGTTATTTCCATGTGTTATTATGAAGTATTTGATGTCAAAAAAGCAAATGTTCTTCATACAACACAACATGCAAGATATGATGGGCCTCTATCTATGGTCCATCATGGGCCTTCTTGCTAATTAACCAACTCAGGCCCGTTTAAGTTTTATTTTTTGAAAAATAATAGCAAAATTGAGTTTAAAATTACCTATATTCTAAAACTCTTATACTAATAATTAATTACTGTGTGTATTAAAATTTGGTATATTTGTTTGGACACACATGTAAAAAGATCAAATATATCAACTATATTATTATATTTGAGAAAATAATGTACCATATAAATTATCAAACTGACCTAGTTTAATTATCAGACACATACCAAAATTATGGATAATTTTATTAAAATAATTGAACTTGAGTTAGACTACATCTCTTTATTTCACTAAACAAGCAAAACTTTAACAAGGTTTGGTAACACTAACTAATCATTTTATAACCGAACTAGAGGTAGGCTTTGTCTTTTATTTTCACTAAACAAGCAAAACTTTATCCCTGTTTGAATATTAAGAAACACGGGACAAATATTTGACGCTGACACATAAAAAAACAGACAAATAAATGTTTGTTGCTAATACATACAAAAATACTGGAATTTTTTTCATACAACAGGGCAAATATTTTGTTGGATAAGCAATCTGCATGGAAATAGCAAAGGGCATGAACTGTTTTTGTGCCCACATTTTACAAGGAAAGAAATGGCGTGCTTTGGCTAAAAATGGCCGTGTTTGCCTTTAAATGCTTCACATTAGGCTTGAGTCTGCCCCTGGTGTCCTTTGACTTTAATACATTTTTTGGACTTTTATAAAAAATAAAATTGATAAATATAAAAAAAATACGAGACAAATATTTTTTAATGATACATACAATAAAATTTGGATTAATATTTGTAACCGATACATTTTTAAAAAAAAACGTGGAACAAATACTTGTCATTCTTACATAAAGAAACACTAAATAGATATTTGGGAGGTTATTTATAATAGGGTTAATTAAGTTTTTAGTCCCTATAAATATTCACAGTTTTGTTTTTAGTCCCTACAAAATAAAATCACACTTTTTAGTCCCTGTGATATTTTCCTTAAGCATTTTAAGGACCAAAACTGTTGATGAAATTTTTTGATAGGGACTAAAAGTGCTGATGAAAAAATTGATATGGGCTAAAAATTGTGATTTTATTTTGTAAGGACTAAAAACAAAACTGTGAATATTTATAGAGACTAAAAACTTAATTAACGCTTTATAATATAGGCTTTAAGTCACACTTGACATATCATAACATGCTTATTATACTATCATGTTTATTACTACTAGGACTAGGATGAGTGGTACATATTCTCATTCAAATTTTTTAAAATGCTTCCTACAAAACTATACAATACCTGAAAATGAAAGAGATGGTATACATATCTGCAAAATGGAGATGAAAAGCGAATATGATGTATGAACGTTTGGTCTATATGATGAATAAGCTCCAAATCAATTGATAACTTAGTTTTATTCTAAAATCCATGCTTCATGAAATCAAGGGTACCCCACTTCCATACATATCTCCCAAAATAGTTTATCATCAACATCATTCACATTTACATTAACCATTCTTACTTCCTCCTCATCATCATCAACAAGTAAAGGTGAAGATGAACATTCTATTTCCAAGGCTGCATCTGACAGCCACATGGTAGAGCTAGAGCAGCTACAATCAACACAACAAAATTCATCTGACCCTTCATCATTGTCATCTTCCTTAACCAAGCTATACATACCATCTATGTCACACTCATAGGTACATGACTCAGCATCCTCCTCCTTGTGCCCTATGTAATTAGCAGCAGGGTATAGAGTAAAGAAGCCAACAAGGTCACCTTCAGAATCTGCACTGTCCTCAATAAGCAACAGAGATGAACATGATACATCCATATCATTCATTTATTTCTTCAATGGAAATGAGAAACAAAAAAGCTTTTGCAAAGGGAATAAAGAGTGTTTGTGTGATGCAACTATATAATTAACAATTGTGAAGTATTAAGTGGTCTTTTTTTTTATTTTTTATTATATTATTAAGCGGTCATGTTTTATTGAAAGCATGTTGTTGGTAGAGATACGTTGCCATCACATGTTTTATTTACGAGATTAGGAAAATTGGTCATCGAAATTATAAATATCGGTTAAAATAGTTTATCATTTTTATGAATTGGAAAGTACATCCCTCAAATTATAAAATGTTATTAAAACAGTTTATTCGTTAACTTATATCATAAGAGACCGTAATGTGATACATATAAAAATTACCCTCTAGAGTGATGGTATTGTTGTGAGATCAATTTAATAAAAGGTTCATGTTCAGACGTGTGACATCATAGTCTTTGATATAATTTTAACTCACACACCTTAGAAAAGAAATTAACTGAACTTTCACATTCTTTAAGCATGCCAATTTGCAAAAGTACAATCTCCCAATTGGTTGGTTTTGAATTTTGATTTTGGATCTGATTGACATTTGATATCGACCATTGGTTTATATTCATCAACCCACTCTATTTTGTTTCTTGAAAATTTCCACTTTGATTTCATGTGCCAATAGTCATGGGTTGCTGGTGGACCAAAAAAATTATTTGATTTTGAGTTGAAATATACCCTAGGCTAGGATATGCCGACGCTTGGTATCACATTAAAAACAGACTAGTGACTGTAAAGTAAAGGAGATAATGGTTGTTTATGTGGTGTCATTAGCACATTTGTTTATAATTTTTCTCTCTTTAAATTGATATTATATAGTATGTACTTAAACATCATGCTGCACTTAAATATTAGTGTGCCAGATTGATATACGTTGCCATTTTGAAACCTCTAAATGTTCATTGCAAGATTCATAATTATTGGTATCAAATCATGTGTTTATGTGTCAGGTATATATATGAAGGAGCAACAAACACGTTTTCTCGATGTACAGAAACCACACTGATTTTGCCAACTGCCACATCTTCATTCTATGATATTTGCGGTGTGCAAGTCTCGAATCCACCGCAAATACTAGAAGTAAAAAATGTTAATAGATAATAAAATATGTAAAAAAAATATATTGTAAAATATTAAAAAAAATAAAATCAAACGATACATATGTGTTGGCTTTGTCAAAAATTGAGGATTTTATAAATTTAGATTAGTAGGAAATTGATAATTTTGCATAAAATTGGAAAAGGTAATGCTTTGGTTGTGATTCATTGATGGAAATCAGAACATGAGATAGAATTTTGAGATAATGTATGAATAAAAAAATAGAGAAGAAATTTTGATAAATTACACACATAGGTAAAATTTGGTATATTTAAAAATAGGTCATGCAATGGTAAAATTTGCAACTGACCTAAGTAGAGAAAATAAATTAACCAGCACACTTGATTAAAAATATGCACCGGTGCATTTCTTACCTTTTGAGATGGTGGCTCGTACATTTTCATATTTTCATTCTTATTTTAATTGTGAGACTCAAGTGTCACGTGTGTACAGTGCTAACCAAAAATATGCATTGATCATTCTAATTACTACTAATACTATATGCTAACATCCTTGTATTACAAAAATAAAATCATGCTATTTTGTACTTTTAGGGGAATGAAAACAAAAATTAAATCATTATAATTACTAATACTATATGTGAAATCCGTGATCATCTTTTGTTTTATGTCATATACTTAATGAGTCATGACCTCTAGTGCCTCTCTTGTTTGTCCAAGAATGTTGAATACTGTTGCTGCTATGTGAGATGATGTGAGACCAGCTACAGCCAATTGCTCAGCAGGTGAACCATGGTCAATATAAATATCAGGAAAAACCATTGGCCTCCACTGGATAATATGAAACACATTTCAGTTTTCAGCAACTAGTTAAATGTTGTTATGAGGTAATAGAAAGATTTTTGGATTCATACCTTCAATTTTCCATCAAGAAGACCATCAAGGGCCATGAACTGAGCAACATGAGAACCAAATCCTCCTATTGATCCTTCTTCCACAGTGATCAAAACCTCATGTGATTTTGCTAGGTTGCGAATGAGTGAACGGTCCAATGGCTTGCAGAAACGTGCATCCGCCACTGTTACACGCAAGCCATGATGCTCCAGCATGGAGGCGGCAGCTAAACAGTTCTGAACAGCTGTTCCAAAACCCAAAAGGGCCACTCTTTCCCCTTCAATCAATATCCTACCTTTTCCAATCTGTTAGCATGTCAAAACATTAAATGTTAACTTCATTTGCAAAAACTGTTTTAAAGAGAAATGCTAGCAATACACAATTTAGTGGGATCCAAGTGAATTTATTCTAATAATAGATAAAGTATTCGTGCAGAAAATGACGTGTCAGAGAATATGTTGCGAACGGTTCTTTCTAATAATCTTCACAAGGGCATAATTTGAAGTATAAGTGTGACTATAACTCTAACTCACCTCAAGAGGAATGCCTCTATTCCCTAGTGGTAGTTCAACACCAGTTCCATTTGCCCTTGGAAATCGGAAACAACTAGGTCGATCGTTAATGGCAACAGCAGTAGCAACCATGTGAATAATCTCTGCTTCATCGGAAGGAGCCATCACCACCATGTTAGGGAGACATGCCATATAGGTAACATCAAAAGAACCACAATGTGTTGGACCATCTTCTCCAACAAATCCAGCTTTGTCGATCACGAATCTTACAGGCAGCTTTTGCAAATCCACATCATGCACCACCTTCGAATGGACACGAAATACATGTTTAAAGCATTATGTAAAAAAATTAATGTTGTACAATATGCTCCATAGGATCAGGTGCATTAGTGGTAGTATGATCTCACGTGGAAAGAAATGTGCCTTAATTATACATATATGTTGCCTTATTATACATAGTATTAAATTACACTACCTGGTCATAAGCTCTCTGCAAGAAGGACGAGTAAATTGCGCAAAAAGGCTTAAGACCTTCACAAGCTAGACCTGCAGCAAATGTAACAGCATGTTGTTCTGCTATCCCTACATCGAAGCATCTGGTTGGGAAACGGCGAAGGAAGTGATTCATGCCGGTTCCACCTCCCATTGCAGCATGGATTCCAACAATGCCTTTGTCGGCTTCTGCTTCTGCAATCAAAGCATCCGCAAAGCATGATGTGAGTACCGGTGTGGGAGCCTTGGTCTTGAACTGTTTTCCAGTTGCAGGATCAAACTTAGCAACTCCTACAAAACTTAACCATGTTAGATACCTCTCATGAAAATAGAAAGTCAAAGATTACTTATGATTTCTAAGGTTGAATGAGCAATAAGAAGTGAATCATGTTGATGAATGACAAAAATAAAATTGTAATGCCTATTATACCATGGTACTTGTCTGCTGCTTTTTCTGCATATGAATATCCTAGGCCTTTTTCAGTGACAACATGGATTAGTACAGGACCAGTTTTCTTAGGACTCTTAACTTGTTTGAGAATGGCAACAAGATCATCAATGCTATGACCATCAACAGGACCAATATAGTCAAGTCCAAGTTCTTCAAATAGTGTTGATCCAGAACCACGAGCATACTCATCAACCTTGGCAATAGGTCTACCATTTTGTTTAGTTACTCCCTGCATAAAAAATTAGGGATCAGTTTTCAAAATTTAAAAATAAATAGTAACCAATGTGTAAGTTTTTAAAACATATAAGAAACAATTTGCATAATTTGAAATTATAGCAAGGACCGACTTTATCTTTTGTAAAATACTTCATAAAATCTCTTCATTTTAAAAATTCTCCAAATTTATCATCCAAACAATAAAATTTATATCGAAGAAATTCGATTACAGAATGTGGCTTTTGCAAAATTACGGTAGCTCAAGTGTGATTTCGACAAGGATCGCCATAATATCCAACATACATTCAATGATATAGACTTGTGAATTGTAATACTTACCTTGGCAATCTCTCTCAATTCTCGAGGTTTGTTTGATGATTGTAACCTGGTGAGAGTCCTACTCAAAGCACCAACAGGTGGTATTGGACCATCAAGATCAGCGGTAGGTAGAGAGACTTGTTTATTATCATTGAGAATAACAATCATATTAGAATTAAGACAACCAGCATTGTTCATGGCTTCAAAAGCTTGGCCAGCCGTCATAGCGCCGTCGCCGATAATCGCGACTACATTATTCTTTTCTCCCTTCAAATCCCTTCCAACAGCCATTCCTGTTTTTGGAGTAAAATGTAAAAATTTGAAAAGCCAGATCACAAATCCAATTGTGCATTAATATATGAAGCAGTGCTGTAATTGCAGCAAATATTGTCTCATAGATATAAGTTCATTCTTAATAACTTAAGCTTTCGTGAGAGAGGTTTGCTTTATGAAAAATTAGAACCAACATATTGTTTTTCAAATATAATCAAATATATTCAAAACTTTGAATCACGTAATCAAATATAATTTTTTTTTTGAATAATCAAATATATTCATATATCTATTAGTTCAATCTCTATTATGATAGACATGCTATAAAGCACGGACACATATATCAGACACGTACGCCACTCTCACTAACACGTAAACACTAATAATATTTTAAAGGGAAGAAACGATCAAATGTAATAACATGTATCAATGTCGGACACCAATAAATGTTGAACACTACATGCTTAATTTTTTTTCTTCCAATATATCATTTCTTATCAATTAAATATCTTTTTTTAAATAAGCGACTAAAATTTATAGTTTCAATTATTTCACAAGTAAAAGCGAAAAGACTAACACGTTAGTGTCTCTCTTTACGTTAGTGCTTATAATTGTATTTTCTATTTTGTTTGATTATTTCCATTTGAAACATTTTATTAGAATTATTTTTATTAAAAATAATTTGAGAAGCCTAATCTCCAAGAAATAAAAAATAAATAAACAAAATATTTTTATTAATAAAATTAAATCAACTACATATTCTACCTTTTTTTTTTTTGTTGCTTAAATATATTTTTTTTCAGAAACTTAAAACATACTACACCTTTCTATTTTGCCTTTTTTTTCTTCCATATGTCACTACTTTGTATTTGAACTTATTTGGGGTTAAGGTTAACAAAGGAAAGACCCCCCTCATCTTGCTTGGTAAACTAAAAAATACTTGGCCTTCTGTCTTCTCTATTACCAAAAAATATATAAAAATACTGAAAAGATATTTGCTATTGGTAAATAATACTTAAGACTTATTAATTAAGTGTCTCTAAATATTTTGTCTTAGGGCTTTAAAAGTTTTCTACACGGTTATACTTTCAAGTTGAAGTGTAATATATAACTTTCTTTTTTATGAAAATACAGACAAAATTCAAATATACTTTTCTAACTAGTTATTTATATAAACTATGGCCTGAAAAATTCTACCTAGAAACATAGATAAGAATAAAAGAAATACCTAGCCCTGCTGATATTGTTGTTGAGCTGTGACCAGTGCCAAAACTATCAAATTCACTCTCAGAGCGTTTTGTAAACCCACTTAATCCATCTTTCTGCCTCAAAGTATGCATCTTATTCCTTCTACCAGTGAGAATTTTATGTGGATATGACTACAAAATTCACACAAGTGTCATCAACCCTTAAAAAAAAATCACCTAGAAAATCAACTAGTACTAATTACCAATACCATAGATTTTTTTAAAAAAAGTTAATAATAATAATAGGAGTATAATATAATCAACCTGATGGCCAACATCCCACAAGATTTTGTCTATAGGAGCATTGAAAACATAATGGAGGGCAACAGTGAGTTCGACAACACCAAGGTTTGATCCCAAATGACCCCCAGTTTGTGAAACACTGAAAATAATATCTGAACGCAGCTCACACGCAAGTTGTTTCAGTTCCTACATCAATAAATCATATAGAATCAAATTCTCATATAAATAACTTTGAATCCAATCCATTTACAATTTTATTATATGATGTATGAATTTGTAGTTGAAAATTCATAATTGGCTCATAAGGAGTACCATCATAATATGGGATATCTTAGTTTATCATGCCATGTTTTTGCACTTTTTTTTGTTAAAAAAATATAATTGGATGCAATTGTCACCCCCTGGTATTTGGGGACAATATTGACATTTAAAAAATATCATGTATATTTAAACACTAGAAGAAGAAAAAAAACATTGTTAATGACAAAAATACATGACACCTGCCATATTCATTATAAGTTCATTAACCATTTAAATTATTCGAAGTTTATAGTGAAATTCTTGTGTCAAAATATATATGTTTCAGTTTACCTTGTTAGAAAGATTCTTCATATGAATTGGATAGTTTATGGTATCCAGGAGTGGGGTTGGTTGTCTCTCATAATGATACTCCCCCGTTTCAGATACTGATGCACAAAGCCTATATGGTTTTTTCCTTACCTACATACATTCATTATAAGACATGCATTTATTTCACAATACGAGTCACATCTCAATTTTAATGATAGAAAATAACTTCAACAAAAAAAATCCAAACAAGTTGGTTTAAATATATTGTTAGTTCCCGTAATGTATCTTTTGCTTTTTAATCTTTGTGATTTTTGATTTGTTAGCCCCAGCAAAAATATCAATTTTTTGCTTTTGCTTCTTGTTATTTAATTTTATTCAATGCAAAATTTATTCATTTCAAAATTTGTACTTGTAATATGTAGAACCCAATTTCAATATGAAATTTTGCATTGACTAAAACAAAACACCAAAGGACCAAAAGTAACAAGTTGCATATTTGCAAGAAATATGAAAAGAAAATATATTTAAGAGTCTAAAAGTATATTTAAACCTTGGATTTAATTTTGGTATAAATATATGTTTAGTCTCGATAAATATACCATTTTATAATTTTTAATCCATCCCGTCAACGTTTTTTTTTTCAAAGTCCATGCAAAATGTGTTGATATTAAAATTATACTTTGTATATTAACTTTAGTCTATATTTTGAGAGATTAAAATCAAATGGTATTATAAGAATCAACTTCAATATGAATTAATTATGAAATGACTAAGATAAAATAACAATGATCAAAATCAAAAAGTAGTATATTTGCATAGATTAAAAACAAAAACATAGTTTTACAAAGGCTAAGAACAAAAAAATAATATATTTGCATGTAATAAAAACATATTTAAACTTTAAATTTTTTGAGACTAATGAGCAATTACTTATGAAATGACTAAAATAAAATAACAATGATCAAAATCAAAAAGTAGTATATTTGCATGGATTAAAAACAAAAATATAGTTTTACAAAGACTAAACAAAAAATAATATATTTGTATGTAATAAAAACATATTTAAACTTTTAATTTTTTGAGACTGAAAATGAGCAGAGGAATAGGCAGAGTTGAGCTCAAAGTTTCGCCGTTATGGTGAGTATAATAATTATAGTAAAACTCTTAGTCCTAACCTGGTTGAGTCTTTGATGGGAGATAAGATCTGAAGTACCCCATTGATAGTTAGAACCACCAAGAGGAGTTGATCTTTTGGGGTCAGAATGTTTTGCTGTTTGGTTCAAATGGATAGGGAATGGTAATGTGTTCATTAGAGCCATGACAGAACACCAAAACACAATACAATACAAACTAGTTGGAGAGATTAATGATTGAAATGAATGTGTTCGTGGTTCATTAAACAAGAGGGAAGAACATGAATAAAGGTGTGAACTAATAGAGGTGTACAACTTCACGCTAATGAGTTGTACTAATAGAGGTGTGAACTAATTAATTATTTGAATATTCATATTTAAGTTTAACATAAATAAATAAAGAGAAGGCTTAAAAACAATGAAGAAAGAGACGATATGTGTAACACCCCATTTTTATATTGTGTGAAACTGAACTAAATTGTGAATATGTGATGGTTTTATGACTTTAACAAAGTGATTTTATTTTGACTGTGTTAGTTATCTTTAAGTTAGTTGTGAGACTGTTAAAATTATTTGATGATTATATTATTAGGAAGAGATCTTGAGAATTTAGAAATGTTTGGGAGTGAGCTAGAATATGAGAAAACATGTTTTTGAACCCATCGCGTAGGCGAGGTCATTGCTCGTGTGCATGAGCTTTAAAGAGTGGGCCGAAAATGTTTTTTGCTAACTTCGTGTACATGGGGGTGATGACACTAGGTTATATAGCACTTTTGTTATAGTTTTTATGTAATTTTGGTTAAGTTCAGGTGATTATGCATGAGTTAGAAGCTGCAAAAAGACTGATTTTTTATGCTGAAACAAAGGAGAAATCGTGCTCCGATTGCTCTGATTTTGTCTCGTAAAAAATCGTGCTCCGATTTGGCAGACGCGCCAGTTGTGATCTGAATTAAGTGAAGCCATCGTGCTCCGATTTACAGCATCGGAATACGATTTTAGCGTTTCTAGGAATTTTCCTATAAAAGGGAAGTTGTTTTTTGAAGGAAAAGGGGGGGAGTTTTGGAGAAAGAAACTAACTTTTGGAGCTGGAAATCTGGAGAGAAGGTGGAAGACCATCAAAACTCATATCTGGTTACCAATTTCATGTAATGAATCCTTCTTTCATATTAGTTATT
>Ga0315915_1005825_pt1 | contig 15240 bp, 8 predicted proteins | sample MpolbnodulesMG_FD_207738 | JGI IMG/M metagenome (GOLD analysis project Ga0315915, IMG submission 207738) | Medicago polymorpha root nodule microbial communities from Los Angeles, California, United States - branched nodules | ecosystem: Host-associated > Plants > Roots > Nodule | place: USA... | reverse complement strand
TACAATAAAAAGATTGTGATGCAAGTGACCATTTTTCTTTCTGGATTAAATGCAATTTACTTTTTTCAGATGTTTTCGAGATGAAGATTTAAGAGCTGATAGACAACCTGAGTTCACACAACTAGATATGGAAATGGCTTTTACTCCTTTAGAGGATATGTTGTCTCTTAATGAAGAGTTGATCAGAAAGGTTAGTTTATGCCATCTATAATCATATTCATTTTATCCACAATTTTGAAGTAACATAAACATATATTAAATTAAAATTTAGAATGGACGAACAAGGTATCAACAGATGATAACTTTTTGGTGATTTGAAATGTCAAATGATACTATTAAAGATTTAGAAGCAGGTATTGATATTTGCATTCTCGCTTATTTCAGGAAAAGATATATGTTAAAATGGGAAGGTGTTGATGTTTGTAGATTTTGTTTGATATAGATCTTTTTATTGCAGGTTTTTCTTGAAATTAAGGGCGTGGAATTACCAAACCCTTTCCCCAAGCTTACATATGCCGAAGCAATGAATAGATATGGTTCAGATCGTCCAGACACCAGATTTGATCTAGAATTAAAAGATGTAATGATCTTTATTTCACCTCCACCATAGTACTTTTGCAGTTTGTAGCATATGGTAGTTTCTATGATCCTCTCATATAACTTCATGTCTTCCTCATTTGATATAGCTTGCTGTAATCCTGTGTTGAATCCTGGCTGGCAGGTATCTGACATTTTCTCAGTGTCTTCCTTCAAGGTTTTCTCTGATTCCTTGGGAGTTTGGTGGAGTTATTAAAGTATTGTGTGTGCCTTCTGGTGCAAAAAAGTACTCAAATTCAGCTACCTCTTAAGAAAGGTGATATTTACAATGAAGCACACAACTCTGGTGCAAAGGGTTTACCTTTTCTCAAGATCACAGAGAATGGTAAATTAGTAATTCCCTATCAATAGTATAATGAATTATTCTTGCTATACTATCAACTAAAATCCATGGGATTTGTCATTTGTGTTTGAATCACATTTGTATTTTGTATGATTATAAAACGATTTGGGATTTGTAATTTGTGTTTGTGATTTTGATTTCTGTGTCATTCATTTTTATTTGGTCATTCATTTTGCATTGAAAGATACATGAGAAATTATGATTATCTTATAAAAGTGTTGATTATGTTGGAGTGTTACAAATGTTGAGATTTAGATTAAGAGGTCCATCTATGTTAACGCCAACTTTCTTCTCTACTTTTCGTTGTGTATATTCCGGTGGCGATGCAACAAATACGATTTTGTCGTTAAGTAACATGAATCATATGTCTTTGGCGCTCTACTGACTATGTATCCGTCCTGTATTCAAAGTCAGTTTTGTTCTATGATTAAATCACACTGTGCTCTAACTTATTGATGAGATTTTATATATTTATTTTGAATTTCTTACATGTATAGATTGTTATTAATACATATAGTTTTTAGAACTGCTTAAATAGCACCAATGTGACTCCTTTATTAATAATATTTTTGATTGTTAGAGTAAACAAGTAGCTGCCAAAATTTTGTGTTTTCTTTATGCTCCCTTCTTGGAATTCCATTATGATGTGTAGTTGTGGTTTAACCTCTTATCTTTGCTTGTTACAGTTGTGTGCCGGCAGGAAGTACGATCTTTGGATCATTGGACAGTGGCCATTACAACACCTATCATCTATGGATAGTGCAGAAGAAGTGAGAGAACCCCAAATGAAGAAAACAACGAGGATTTAAGCATGATTTAACAAAGGTAACTATTGAATAAATTTACAGCCTCGAGGGATGCTTCCTGAATACTTTGTGACGTCTGGAAAATATGTGGTATTACGTGATCCAAATGAAAATGGCATGGAGGTTTCCGTACGAAGTGTTATTTGGTAGGATGTTTTTGGTTTTTTGTTTAAGAAATTTGGAGCTTCCTCTTCATAGCTATTGATTACTAACTAAGTATTTATTAAAATCGGATTGTGTTTTTCCAAAAACAACACAACAGCTGTTTGTCGCAATGGTTGATTAGATCACATTGATGATAAATCTAAATTAGGTGTACGTCCGTTGGTTAATTATTTTTTATAGTATTCTAAATTACGGTCACTAATAATTGATTTTTTGAAATCATATACTCTCTCTGGTCTTAAACGTAAGCAATTTTTCACTTTTAGATTCATTAAATAAATGATGTATGTAGTCTATATTATAAACCACATACATTATTTATTGAATGAACTTAAAAAGTGAAAAGTTTCTTACATTTGAGACCGGAGGGAGTATTAATTATTTCAAATCTATCCATGCTTTTTCAACTTTTATAAAAATACTATCATTTTAAATCTAAAACACTCATGTGTTGCACTAATAGTGAATGTATTACTGCTCATAACACCCGTGCGGCATCAATCTAGTAACCATATAAATGTTGCTACTTATATCTATGGTTATTGCTTCTATCTTGCAAAGTTTTTCTAATTCTGGTAGCTGTTCTTTATAAATTTTGGTTTCCATGAGACCATATAAATGTTGCTCCTTATCATCACATAATTTTGTTTAGCATCAATAAAAAAATTTATCTTGTATTCATTCAATGATCATTACTTTTGTGGCTTCCACTTGAATTTTGTACTGAACTAAAGTGGATTGATATTTGATAATATTCCACTTGTGTTACTGTTTGTGATTTATGTTTGACTATGAAAAACCATATATATTACGTAATAAATGGCTTACTTGAAATCTCATGGGAGAAATTCATTCCTTAAACGAATTCCAGTTAATTACTTCAAGAGTTTTATGCAATGCAATCGTATCTTTGTTTTTAAAAATGGTTTACTCGGTGTTAAGTGTGACAAAACTACTCTTAAAAAAAGAGTAGGCGCATAAAGTTAAAACAGTCTTCATTTTTCTAAAGAAATAAAGTTGTTCATTTTTTTTTTTGGTGTATAAAAAATATAAAAAGAAATAAAGTTGTTCATATATATTGATTTTGGGTGTATAAATGATGAGGAAGGATCCGTTGACATCAGGTGTAAGTGTTTGGATTTACACCAAATCTCAACCGTTATAATTATTTGATCTAACGACTCACATGATGTCAATAATAAATAAAAAAGGAAGCACATTAAGATGCTAGTAGGAGATTATCACTATATGAGATACTCCTTGATTTATTATTAATTATTATTAATTATTTGACCTGAAGAATAAAATTAGTTAGCATTTTTTTTAAGGATAGAACATTGTTCTCGGTTTCTATCTCCATGTTTGATCTCACCTGCAGAATAAAATTTGATCGCATAAGCTTGTTCTAAGAATAAAAGTTTTTGATACTAGTTTAATGAAGAATAAAATTAGTTAGCATTTTTTTTAAGGATAGAACATTGTTCTCGGTTTCTATCTCCATGTTTGATCTCACCTGCAAAATAAAATTTGATCGCATAAGCTTGTTCTTAGAATAAAAGTTTTTGATACTAGTTTAATGATTTTGTCACGATAGTCACCAATTTTCAAACATCTTTTTTTATTTTCATGTTTTGTTATGACAAACATTAAAAATAACCTTTCAATTTTTTTAATGGAGTAGAGATGTCTTCCGATTTTTCTGAACAAATAACCAAAACATTTGTACCAAATTAATATGAAAGAAAATATACAATTGCAGAGATCGATAATGGACACAATAGCACAAAGAAGTACAACTTCATATTTTGAAAAGAAAGAGAAGATAATTAATTATATTTAATAACAAATAAAGAAAGTATCTCATATAATGATAATCTCCTATTAGCATCTTAATGTGCTTCATTTTTAATTATTATTGACAATCATGTGAGTCGTTAGATCAAATAATAATAACGGTTGAAATTTGGTGTAAGTCCAAACACTTATACCTGGTGTCAACGGATCCTGCCTCATAAATGATATAAAGACACATCAATGTTACACTGAGTTGATAAGGAGTTGACTTATATTATGCAAAGGCGTAAGTTAAACTTTCGTTGTGAACGTGATGACCTTTTTGTGGTGATCTATAAATATGTATGTTAACTCTCAGTGAACTTTGAGGTCTGTCATGACAATGATGAGCCTTTAGAGCCAAACTCATATAAACTTTCTTGAATTCTCTTTTAAAAAAAAATAAAGACACACCAGCAATGAATTGGTTCAAGTCGTAAGAGATTTGGACCTCAAAAGTAAGTGATTATGAGTTCGATCCCTAACTCTTGCATATGGAGAAATTTTTGTTGGAATGGGAGAACTCACCTTAAGTGTCACACGTGTTCGTCAACGGAAATTAGTCACTACTAAACTACAAGAGAATATTCGTATAAATAACAAGATAACCAATATATATAGACAAATATACATATTTTCACAATTTAATGGTCAACATAATTCAAACTTCCATTTATTATGTTTTTTTCCTTTCAATTGATACGTCTAATATTCGTGTTAGATGAAGGTGAAAACATAACTAGCGATTATGAGCTCCACCAAAGGTAAATAACTCATTTTAGCGTACTTGTCTTAGAATTTCTTAACCTTATTTGTGGCCGCTTGAATGAAATTTTTTTGGTGTTGCTATTCCACAGTAATAAGATGTTTTTCACAATCTTTGTAAGGCATTATTTGATTCGTGTAATATAATCACATGAGTGAGCAATTAGGTAGTGGAAAAAGGCAAGAGATCACATTATCGAAAAATTCTTGAAGGGTTGATATTGGATAATACACATATGGAGGACATTACTTGCATTCCAAGCAATTAAGTTTAGAGTGATTAATTGCAATCTAGTGTTTTCCTTATAGTTTACTGTGAAGGGGTAGTAGACTTAGAGATGTTAATGAGGCAAAGAGTATTGTCCAGCTCTCCTTCCCCATCCCTGCCTCCCAAAATTCTCCCCACCCTCGTCCCAATTCCCTGCCTCAAGGACTTTTTCTCTCCTTCCTCGTCCTAACGGATCCCTAAAGTCTCCGCAAGGACCCCTTCAACATAAAAAGGTAAAAAAAAACTTTGTATCATTTTCAATCCAATGGAGAGTTAAAAATTAAAATATAAGTATAAAGCAAATAAACTACAAAGACATTATTGTGAGTATTTTGACAACAATAAACATCACATTTACAAGAATTTTATACACGTTTCGTGAAGAAAACAAAACAAACATGAATATAAAATACTTATATGTACACATTTATTGGATATTTTGGTAAAACATTCATCGACGAGGTCCCTATGGAGCAGGGATATGATCTCTGCCCCCATCGCGGAACCATCCTCGGGAGAACTTTGTCCCTCGTCTTCATCCCCATATGAAAAAAATCGCTGCTTATGGTGTCTTAAATGGGATAGTCCCCACGGGATACCGACTAACTTCAAGATTCAAATTGATATCTAGGTGGACTAAACCAACAACATGCCAATACATATGCAATGTTCACACTTCAATATTTTAGTCCCACAAAAATAGCCTTGGTATTGGTATGTGTATCCAATACGAGCATGGTCAACTTATACTTGCTAAAACTAAACGGTTTTTGCCTATTTTGAAGTTGATGTAAGAGAAGATTGGTCTCTTACTTGCCATGAGATGGATGCATGAGTTGCAACAAATTAGTCTCGACATGACTGAGTTTGACTTGATGTTATTGAACTTAGAGCTGTTGTTATTAGTTAGTGTAGACTTTTATTCTCTCATGTTGAGTTTGTAAAGAGACGACAAGCAAATGAGAGACATATTAGGTATTATATGAGTTGTCACATTTTTATTATTAGTTACTCCCTCCTTTTTTAAATATAAACAAAATTGACTTTTTAAATTCATCCATTTATTGATGTATGTGGTTCATATGAACCACATACATCAATAAATGGATGAATCTAAAAAGTCAATTTTGCTTATATTTAAAAACGGAGGGAATAGCTTCAAAGATTGATTGATATTTCAACGCGTATTCAATACATTATCACGTCACGAATACTCATAAACAGTTATCATTAATGAAATGTTATATAGGCATATTTTTGTCCAAAAAAAAAAAAGAGTATCATCTAATGTTAAGAAATGCTGGTAGTATAATTAATGTGTATATTAGGTATTAGGTATTGTATAGAAGTGTCTAATTACTATAGTATTAATTAAAGTATATAAAAATAACATGGTGAAAGCGGTAGTATCATTAAAGTTTGGTTGGATATGTATCTAGCATTTAATTATTCAATATCATGTCATATTTTTATATTAATTTATTTAAATATAAATCAAATTTTGAATAAATTTTACCGGTAACCAACTAAACTTCATGGTACTTGAGAATCTACCTAATTAAAATTTATCTAGTCTTTTACATATAAGAGACACATTTTATTTTATTTTAGTATATTTAAGAAAAATATTTTATTTTACATATGTGGATTAAATATTTTTTTTATCATTTTCTAATAAATCATTAAAGTATTGTTTAAAACATAAAATCGAAATATACAATACTCTAAAAAGAAAATTTTCGAAAAAAAAAGATAATGAAAACATTGATCAATGACTTATCAGTTAATTTATTAATCAACATGGCACATCACTAAAAAATAAATCTAAAATTCAATTGTGGAGAAAATTTCTTAAACTTTTAAAATTTATAGACTATATTTTCGAATTTAGAAACGAGGACCAAAATCTTATCAAGCAAACCTATAGATCGATGATCAAGATTGCATTTGAGCTAATAAATTAATGCTAAGAGACAAGTGATGAAAAATAGAAAAGAGGAAGAAAAAAAATAGAATAAGAGAAGCGCAAACTTGCTTTAATATTGATTTGTACACTGGCCAAGATTATACATATAGAACGGTTAATTCCCATGCCTATAAGAAAAGGTTAAAGAAAGTAAAGCTATGATAACCAGCTTATGTTCATAATTAATTAGCTAGAATAATTAAGAGAGGTAAAATCTGCATATGCAAATATTATTCTGAATTCCTGGCCATAGAGTAAGACCATCACGAGTACCACCACCACACTTAATTAAGCCTGCAAAAAAAAAAGTATACACTATATATCATCGTGGACTAATTAATTTAGCCAAAAAAATCGTTAAACTAATTAAGAATTGCAAAATTTTGATATAAAACGAGTTAAAGTAATGGGGTTTGAGATTTGAGAAGTAGTTGAAGCTTACTCGCATGTTATTAATTATGTTGAGGTGGTGGACCTTGTGTAAGTGGAGTCCTTCGAGGACCACCCCTTCCCATTGAACTTAGATTCTGCACACAATATACTCAATGGTTTGAGGAAATTAAATGGTGTTCGTACTTTGGTTGGAGGAAAATAAATAAAAAAGCTATAAATAAATAAATATATACATACAATGGTTTGAGTAGATGTGGATAGTGGTGGATCTGCAACCCCATCTTGCGAGCTTTTCTGGTTGCTGCTTGAAGAGTAATAATGATCTTTTAGGGCTACATTAGAATCAGATGAACATGCATGAGGTTTGAGTAGTGATGTTGATGAATCTTTCTCTTCTTTGGTTTGTGTAGACTCAATACCTAAACACCTCAAAAAAGTTTTGAAAATTTCTTCAAGACAATAGCATGGATGGTAAACATAGAAAGCCATTGTTTTCTCTTCTTTCTTAGTTGATAATCTCTTCATAGTTTCTTCCATGTTTCTCAATTAATCTCGTGTGCTTGGTTTTACTAAATTTTAGTTTCCTTTACCATACACAGTACTAACTTATATATAAATCTGGTTTTCCAAAATTTCTTTGTTTAGGATTTTAATTGAGTCAAAAAGAAAAAAGAATTTTGATTTTGATTGATACTGGCTTCTTTAATTGAGATTTTATCATTAATAGAAAAATGAGCATAAATATAGAATATGATAATATTTTATGCTAATATATTTTAAAATATTATTTTTGGTAAGGTCATTATTTTCTATTTTTAAAAGTAATTTAATGTAGAAAGGAGTCACCGTCATTAAGAATGAAATCAAGTTTTGCTAAAAAAGAAAAAAAAAATCAACCTACTTCTTTATTTCTAACCAACCAAAATTAAGGATTTTTGTTTTACTATCAGAATGTATCCATATAGATTAGACTCTTTGAGCTAATATATTTTTTTGAGCTAATATAATTTTAAAAATTATTTTTGGTAAGAAGGTCATTATTTCCTATTTTTAAAGGCAAATTAATGTAGAAAGGAATCAACGTCATTAAGAATGAAATCAAGTTTTGCTAAATAAAAAAATTAACCTACTTCTTTATTTCAAGCCACCCAAAATTAAGGATTTTTTTTTACGATATGAATCTATCCACATAGATTAGACTCTTTGAATATGCTACAACATTCTTTTTTTAATACAAGGTTATATTTGCATTTATATAAAAAAAATCAATCTTAAAATGAATAAAGATGAAATCTATGATTCGAATTTAAATCATAGATTAAGTTTACGTTGATGCGTTAATTCCTATTTTATCAACATAAATATATTAAGTTTACTTTAATGGAATTACATCCAAGGATATATTGGCAAAAAAGAAAAGAAAAGAAAAGGGAGAGTATACTTTGATGGAATTACCATTATACTGTGTTGGTTTTGTCACATTATATTTTGAATTAAAAGTAGCAGGTCCCGATGTTGGACCGCTAGAATCTATGATAGTGCATTTGAAAGATTTAATTATTATTTTTTGTCAAATAGTTTAATGGTCGGAGAAATTCACCTTAAAAGTAAAATAGAGGGGTATCTGGGGTTTGAACCCCATCCCCTACATACATAATGCATTATCCTTTACCAGTTGAGCTAAGCTCACGGATACATTTATCTGCATGTATTTTGCAGGTAGCTCAATTAATGCTGCCAAGCACAAAGAATTGAAGTTATTAAAACGATGCCACCTACTGCTCCAAATGAAAATGTCAGATGGTAACTACCTTTCCATTCTCTAAATAAATTAATGGATTTATTTACCAACGAAGTTTGTCTAACCAACCCGGTGTTACACTTGCGTTTGTGTGACAAATCAATATTTAAATTTTGTATCCAAGAAAATCATGTCTCTTTGAGTTTAATAATGTCTTGAATAAGGTTATATTCCCTCCGTCCTAATTTATAAGCAAAAAACACAAATTCACATTTATTAAGAAAACAAAACATAGTAGTTTTAGATATAATTTTGTGTGTTCTTCTTGAAATAAGTTTCATGAAAAGATGTAAAAATAATTATTATTGGTTAATAATTATGGAGAGAATAGAAAGGAGAACAAATTGAATGCGATTTGCATTTAATTTTACTTTGGAAAAGATGATTTTTTTGAAATAATACAAAAGTTTGTCTTTTTTGCTTATATTGTGGAACAAAGAAAATGAAATTCTTTTGCTTATAATTTAGGACGGAAAGAGAAATCAGAAAAGAAAAAAATACAACTCATAAGAACTTCTATCATGGAAGACTCATATCATACAAGATGTTTAAATGGATTATACATGTGCATATTATTAATTTTATAAATTTTAAAGTTAATACGTGATAAATATCCAGTGAAGAGGAATACTAGCAACACACACTTTTCAACACACTCTCTTTGATTGGTTAAAATTCACATGGGTCTCATCAAATCATGTCGGTCCCATATAAATTTGGTGGGTCGCATGTGAATTTTAACCAATTAAAAAGTGTGTGTTAGAATGTTTGTTACTAACATTTCTCATGACATCAATCCAACACCTTAAAAAAATTACTAAAAAAAGTGAAGAGATTGGATACTTTCAAGATCACCCTTAGAAACATCAAATTTTTATTCATCACGCAACAAAGGTATCTAAACATGATGTTAGATGAGTTAGACATCCACCATATAGTATTTATTAAAGGAAAACTCTTTTTAGTCATTATGGTCTTTATTGCACCTAATCTATTTTTCTATTACTTCTTACTGGGATTATCTTGGATGATGAGGAAGGATTAATTGGAAGTGTATATTTGATCAACATCCAAGTGGCTTCGATTAAGCTTGCATTTGACATGCATGAGTACAAATTTTTCTAACCATATAACTACCAATTTGGAAGTATGCCCTCTAACACAATATCATTTAATATTGCATAATCTTTGTCCGTCTTTTTGTTCAACGGAAACAATGTGTATTACCTTATCCCGTGAGCTTAACTCAGTTGGTAGGGATATTGCTTTTTATATACAGGGGTTGGGTTCGAACCCTAGACACTTCATTTCTCCACGATTAAATTGTGTGAGCTCTAGCCACTAGGCTACTTGACCATAAAAAAAAGTGTGTATTACCTTATAGAGAAATGCTAGCAACCCTCACTTTTCAACACTTTTTCTAACACTTACCTTATAATAATGTTAACTCCATCGGCATGCATATAAGAGTGGGAGAATGAAGCTCATTATATGTGTGCAAGGTGAATACTAAACACACCCACTGTATCACTAAAACTTACCTATGGGTTCAAATTACAGACATGCTTTTAATAAAGAGAACTATATTGTCTCAATTATAAAAAGAACCAACTAAAACAAACAAGAGCATTACTTTTCCAACCTTATTGCCTTCTCGTGCGCCCTGCAAAAATTTCAATGATACACCTGGTTTGGATTTTGTTTTCCGGACCAGATTGTTAGTGTTTCCGGAAAATAAAATCCAAACAAATACGATATGAATATTTTGTGTCTTTCTATGATGTCAAGGGTCTTTGTTGACCGTTATACGACCCCTGCATAAGCTGCAATGCAATTGCAGGGGTCGTATGAGCGGTCAACAATGACCATGACACCACAAACACTCCTAAAAGCTACGTAAAAAAACTAAAAAGAATTGAAGAAAATGTAAGAAAGACGGTGAAGAAGAATGAAGGAAATTGTAGAAGATCCAAACATTTTTATAGCCTTAAATAAGTCATAGGTCTTAATTACGGTCAAATAAAACATGTTCCACATTCAAAACCGTCAAAAAATGCATTCAAACTCCACTAACCGGCCTAACCTTTGGTGAAACGTCACCGGCCAAAATGTTACTGAGGGTTCCAGATTTTATCATCCAGAATGCATGAAGTTATTCCGGATTATAAAGTCCGAACTGCACCAGATCCTTTAATTAGATCGTTTTCGTTGCGAATGCCTTGGAAAATAATAGAACAAAGGTACATAACATAAATAGAAGCAACATAAGACAAATAAACAGTTAAAAAAACCATAATAACAGAAATATTGAATCTTTTGGGAAGGTGTTTTCAAGAGGATTTCTTTGAGTTAGATCTTGCTTCCTTGCCAAATGACATATTCATCTGGCAGACAGCAAGATCTAACTCATACCAACCTCTTGATATTTTTGAGTTATCTATCAATCAATGAGGCAACAAAGAGTATCTATATATTTTTGACAGCATGCTGAGGATCTTCATAATGCAGTCAAATAAATAGTAGTCTATTTGCGACAACATTAGAAAGATCCTCAGCTTAATGACAAAAATTTGCATGGTTTTCTTTGGTGTGTTTGTGTGTTTTGCTGGTAATGAAGCTGAAAACCGGAGAGGGTGTATTTTATAGAGGTCCTTGGATGTTGTGGACCACATAAACTCTTGGTGTAATGTAGTCCATACAAAAGAATCCTATGTTGAAGTATTCCGGATTTCGTATTCCGGAATATACTTACGCCCTATGTTAATCCAGATTTCATAATCCGGACTGCATGTCTTTGGTTATTTTATGGATTAAATGAACATCTTAGACGTAAATTAAAACATAATGAAAGTTTAAACAATATATATATTATTCAAAACATAATGCAACAACTTAATTCAACAACACATAACTAACACACAATTAAAACAACATAAAACACGCGATTAATTAAAACATGGCACATTATCACGGATCATCTAAACTAACTTCTTCCTCCTCTAGTCCCTCCAGCAGAGCCCGGATCTCTTCGTAGTTCCTGGGCTGGTGCAAACTTTTCAGAATTTGTTCAGTAGATCTAATCAACAAAGCGTCCAGCTTGATCGGTCCTCTAGTACTGTGCTGACCAAAGACAGAGAACATGGTTCTCACGTCGTCGCCGTTCGCGAGTTTCATCCGGCTGAACCGAAGAGATCCGGTTGAGTCGGACAATGGACATCGATATTCAACACCGATCACCCTCCTCGTGTCTCTGTAGTTGAGTTGACGGTTGATTATCCATCTCATCCTTCAGCCCGGAGAGGGTGGCATCGTTGCGAAACCTAAACCGATGGGGTGGTGTTCCACTGTTGTAGTAGACTGCCGCTAGCTTGGTATTTAGATAAAAGCCAGAGAATTCCATGATTTTTTTTCTTGGTGTAGTTTACTTGTAATGAAAAGAGGGACCCCTATTTATACAGGTATTTGGGCGTTGTGGACCACAAAAATTGTCGGTGCAATGTGGGCCACACAAAAGAATCCAATGCTGAAGCAATTCGGATTCTAAAATCCGAACCGACACTCACCATACACAAAGTCTCAAGTTTCCCTTTGGTTCACGTCATAATCGTATTTTTCCGGAATATATAATCTAGAATCCATGTGTAATTCGGATTATATATTCCGGATTGCACCAGAAGTTTTGGCTAGTGGTCTGCACCATAAAGAAAACGTTTTGCAAACGTTTTGGACGGTGGTTAGCTTTATAAAACGTGTTTTTTCACGTTTTTTTGACTACCATTAATGGTTTTTCAACCCTCCCTTTCTATTAATACCACCTATCTCCCCCACCATTTCTCACACAAACCTCTCCCACCCTCTCCTCCTCTTCTCCTCTTATACAACGATGTGTTTTCATCGTTGGCCTTTCATAGAAAGAGACCTCTTTGGAAATCCATCAAGGGTCATATGATCGGTCAACAGGGAAGGGGTCAGTCTGGGTGTAAGTTTGACCATCATGGTCTCTTGCTCCCTAGAGGCCCCTGTGCCCCCTCTGTCTCCCCACCAATAGTGAAGCTAATGGTACGTCCTCTCAGCCGGAGCCACTGGTATAGCTTACCCCCCTTAGAAATAGTTTTAGGTTCTTATGTAATAAAATTAGGAATAGTTTTAGGTTCTTATGTAAAAAGCTTCAACATTACTGTAATGCATTATTCAAATATCAATAGAATGAGATGTTTTTATCTTTTTGTCTTTTTATTTATGTTTTATATGTTTTTTTGCATTTATTTACGAATCTCAAAGCTTAAAAATGAAAAAGTTATGGAAAAAGGCCGCTCCAGATTTTAAAATCCGGATACATCTGGTAAATTATAACAATTCAATCCGGAAAACGAAATCCAGACCAGGGTAATTTTGGAAAAAAATAGGGCACGCGAGGGAAGTCATAAGATGGAAAAGGTAAAACACAACAAACAATGTCTAAAGTCTTACGAACTTTATTAGACTCCTATTAAGACTCATAATTAGAAACAAACAATACTTAGAATAGCTTATCTTCCATCCATCTCCATTTGGAAGTCCTCTTTATAAGTTGATAAATTTTCATATACTTCAAAAATAAAATTGACGGATTTCATATAATTTAGAGGCTACATTGTGGAGATGATAAAAGTTTAGGATTAAATTAATGGTATATTTATTAAAAAAAACAAGATATTAACTTATTGTGACCAACGAAATTCGTCGATAGGAGTCAGTTTTACTGCATTTATCTATACTATATATAAAGAAAATACCTCATTTCAGTTCTTTTGGACTGATTTTTTTTCTTTTAAAAAATGCCTTCAATTTTGAATACAAACAACTATATGAGCATATTTATACTTACTTTTTCATTAACTCAATTATATCCTTAAACAATTTTTTCTGCGATAAAGATCGTTGTTGATGTCATTAAGAAAAAAATTAGATTATATTATATTTTGTTAAATAATTTAGATTATATTTTTGTTATGTTGTTGGTGTCATTGAAATAAATAAATAATCATGATTAGTTTGGTTTGTTATAACTTGAAAACAACAAACATTTATATTTTTAGTTTTAATCCAAATCAAAATTTCATAAAAAAACACTGTTAATAATTTTCAAACGTTAACTCATTAAAAAAAGCGGAAAAACAGGCACGTAGTGATATATAAAATTAACTTCCAGTGACAAACAACATCTTGTTTGTCACTAAACTCTTTTTTTTTTTCAAACATTTTATCGGATCTTTTGTTATTTTTTTAAAAAGTTCGATAATTAGAAAGCATTGACATTTTATTTCCGGATCTTTGGTATTTAGAGGGGTAGAATGAAGGGCAAAACAAATTTATGTGTTTTGGGTAGTAAGAGTACAAATAAGGGGTACGAAAGAATTTTTCATGGTTTTCTTTGTAAACTATAATATAATGTGGGCTTGAAGCCATAAGAATTGAATTGACAAAATTGAAAGACTATTACTTTTCTCATTTCCTTATTTCTCGCACACCTTATTTTTTTCCGAAAATGTTCTTGAGATTTTCGGATTTCTGAATTTGAACTGAATTTTTCCTTTGTTATGGGATGAAAAAAAATGAGTTTTTCACCAATTTAGATTTTATAATCCAAAAACTTCAAAAAATAGGGCACTTTTTTTTTCTTTTCAGATTATAAAATCCAAACACCCTTTTTTCAGGGGGAAAATAGTTCGGATTATATAGTTCGACTGTATTGGCACAAATTTTGAGTATGTTTGTGACATGGATAACCAGTTTAAGGATTATATTAATCTTCCTAACTTTCATCCTTCTGTTGTAGGTCAATGTTAGTTGCTCTTGGTCAAAAATCCGATTTTTGGGCTACTTGATCATATTGCTTAAGGACAATGTTTATAAAACTTTATAACCCAAAAATTAAAGTAGGAGTTCAAACAGGAGTTAAAACGGGATAAAAGACAACTTTTCAAAGTTCTTTTTCTTTTTAAACAAAGAGAGCCTGGGCCCGAGAAAAGGAAAAACTACAAAGCAACTGGATAAGGAGTAGAAACTCCACTAACATTAGCTAATAATATTTGACTAATCTAGCTTGGACAAGACTAAAGCAAACACCAGGACTCCTTACTATGACACCCCGTATTTGCTAGAGCATTCGCTCATAGATTAACTTTATAATACAAATGACCTCCCAATCTGATTCTAACAAGCTCCGAATTTTCTGAATTAATTGCCAACACACCACATTATTTGTCTTGCCTCCCTTCAAATTATTTATGACTGCGTCAAAATCGATACAAAGTTCCATGG
>Ga0315915_1005822_pt1 | contig 15248 bp, 8 predicted proteins | sample MpolbnodulesMG_FD_207738 | JGI IMG/M metagenome (GOLD analysis project Ga0315915, IMG submission 207738) | Medicago polymorpha root nodule microbial communities from Los Angeles, California, United States - branched nodules | ecosystem: Host-associated > Plants > Roots > Nodule | place: USA... | reverse complement strand
TCCGGTTTGTGGAAGGAACCTGTATAATTGCTTGTGTTCTTTCTTCTTCTGTTCTTTACATTATCCGCTGCACATAGACTCTGAACTCACTCAGACTCTGAACTACTTCAGACTCTGAACCTGAGGATAGTTATCTAGAACGTAAAAGAAGAAGTTTCCAAAAACACAATTCAACCCCCCCTTCTTGTGGTTTTTCTCACCTTCAGAGATCACATGGTGAAGATATGGTTATGCACACACAAGATTGGACAAAAATAATGGTAGTATAAAAGAAGTTTCACAAAAAAAACACACAAACTAACAAACACTTCTCTCCTCTTCTTCCTCAAACACCGGCGGCCGGAACCGGCCAACACCACCGCTCCGGCAGGCTGGCCGACCACCCAACGGTGGCGGCGACGGCGCCGGAATTTTTTGTTGTTGTTGTCTTTTTCAAAAAAAAATTAGTGTTTCTCAAATCCTTTTTCGTGCTTAGTTCGAATCCAGCCTTGGTTTTTCAAGAAAATGAGAGATGAAGTGTAAATCTAACTTTAAAATTTTGAAATTTTTTGAAACCAAACTCCACAAAACTCTAGATCTAAGCTACTATGTACAAAGGGACACGAAATATTACCTTAACTCCTGAGAAAAGCGGTTTGTCTTGCTCGGATCTACCAAAAAAAGTTTCAAAAACTCGGCTCCTCCCCCTCCTTTAAAAGCGCCGCCGCCGATTTGCCCAGAGTAAGCAAGGCCAATTTCGGTTTGGCCTATATCAAAACCGGTTCGGTTTTGTGCAAGATAGGGGATCCGGTTCTCTTTTGTGTGATTTTTGGTCTTTAGAGTATATTTGTGATGATTTTGGTTCTTTTGGTGTATTTGTGATGATTTTGGTTTGAAGGTTTATGAGGAAGTTGTTATGATGTTCTTGGTGTTCATCATAACTTTGTGGTGAATTTTTGTGGTTTGATTTGAAAAGTTGAGGAGAGAGAAGGTTTTTAGTGTTTGTGATATTTTTTATGATAAAAAAATTCTGACTGATGTGACTGTGAATAGTGATTTCTGTCGCGTGAACAGTGCAACATTATGACAGTCTATTTATAGACTGTCATTATAAAGTTAGGTGGAAAATGTGTTGGCTTCTGATTGGTTTGATTAGATCAAGCCAATCAGAGGATGACACGTGGACTGGCTTGGAGAGAAAGAAAAAAAACTTGACAGATTTGGATACCTTTTTGGACAAATAGAAATGGGACACATGGACGAAGACTGGACCCACAAACTTAACACTTAAAAATAAATAAAAACAAACAAAAGAAAATGATTAAATAAATAAAAAAGAAAAAAATTCGAAATTAAAAAATAATAATAATAAAAAACGAAAATTATTTTTTAAAAATAAGAAATTAAATAAAAAAGACATTAAAAATAAAAAAATATTAAAAAATGAAAATGGAATAATAAAATTTAAAAATGTCCCTTTTGGTAACCAAATGAGGTATTTTAAAATACCTCTCTGCCGAAATTTCTTCTGAGACGACAAAATCACTCGACTTTTAAAATACGAATAGAAACCTTTTAACTGACTAAAAACACGAATAACAATTTTAAAATACGAACAAAAGGATCTAATTATACGAGTAAAAAGTTTTCACTAACTAGAATACGATAAAAAAAATCTTAACTATACGAAAAGAAAAGTTTTAACTAACTAAAATACGGATAAAAATGTTTTAACTAACTAGAATACGAATGAAAATTTTTAACTAACTAGAACACAAATAAAAATGTTTTAAATAGTTAAAGTACGAATGAAAAAGTTTAACTACACGAATAAAGGTTTTAACTGTTTAAAATACGAAAGAAAAGTTTTGAGTGATTAAAGTGCGAATAAAAATATTAATTGGTCAAAATTTAGGGTATGACAGACCACATAGTTGTAACTCTTCCAAATTTAAAAAAATGGTCTTCCGACTCTTCCGTATCCGAGCACCATTGGCAACCGGACTCACCACCGCCAACATTAAGCATACCATGTAAGCATACCATGTTCCTTCCAAAATAAAGGATTTACCCATTACAAACCCTTTTCCGCAACAAAAATGAACCCATTCAAATGCAGGTTCTCCTATAGCTTCCATGGAACATACATCCATCCACCAAACCATTGCTTGGGACGGACGACTATAAGAATATATAATTGAACTTTCTGAAACCAGCCTTCCATACCATGCACCCAATACATTCCTCCTTTTTGAAGTACCCTGTTAAAATCCTTTATCTCCATTTGGCTAGAAGTACCAAGTTAAAGATTATAAGGTCTTTCACCCATAAACCCCCTCCTATTTTGGCTTAAAAATCTCCTCCCATTTTACCCAAGGAAAAATAGTGGTTGCATGACTAAATTTGGCAAGTAACTCAAACCATTTTCTTTTTTTTTTGGCAGGAAACCTCCCTTAATATATATAAAAGAAAAAGTAACCAAAAACAACAAAAAGATGGGGGGGATCGAGCCAAATCCCCATCAAGTAACAAATCTAAAGCAAGGTTGCCCCAATTTGTTCCTAGCAAAATCATCTGTGATACTTAAGTGTACATTTGTTAACCACACCATCTCAGTAGAAGTTAAACCTAAGTTAGCCAATTTGTCTGCACAATGGTTACCTTCCTTATAAATATGAGTGACTACAAAATCCATAGATTGAGAGAGTAATATGCACTGATTCCATCTTTGCCGTAGTTGCCAACGCACAATGGAATTGGATTTAAAAGTAGAGACCACTAACTTTGAATCAGTTTCCAACCATAGCTTTCTCCAATTTCTTTCATATGCTACCTCAATAGCTGTCATTGCTCCAACTAGTTCTGCCTTTAGCGCATTTCCATTTTCTACTTTCAAAGCAAAGCTTCCCAAGTGATCAGCATTGCAATCTCTGAAGATACCTCCACTCCCTGCTAATCCACTCATTCCAGAGGCAACACTGTCTGTGTTGCACTTAATCCAATCAAAAATAGTTGGCTGCCAGACCACTTCGATCACTGTTGGGGTTTTAGGAGGATTGATGGTAACATTGAAAGCTTTGAGAATTACAAAGTCAGTTATAGAAGGAGAAGAGACTTTGTTAGTGGAATTTCCAGAGAGGTTCACATCTATCTTGATTCTTGTAATAGAGGATCTCCAATGAACCTTGGTGTTGTTGAATCTAATTTGGTTTCGTGCGAACCAAATGACATTCACTGCATTGATAATTGCTGAAAGCGTGACAACCTTGCATTGGGGGGAGCATTGCTTGTTCATCAAGTTGATTATATCATCATTTGAGGATATGGTAGCATTTGAGTTTAAAATAGAGGTAAGCCAGCTCCATATATGGTTTGCAAAGGAGCATTCAAAAAACAGGTGTTTGGTTGATTCAGGTTTCTTGAAGCACAAGTTACAGATAGATGGGATGCAAAGGCCTCTGGAGATCAAGTTTTCATCAGTTGGTAAACTGTTGTGGAACATTCTCCGAATGAGCAGGGATTTGGAGGGAGGGATTGCGGAACTCCATATGATCTTTCCCCAGTTAATGTTTTGACCTTCAGGAGCATGAAAAGTGTAGGCAGCCTTCAAGGGCATCTGTCCATTGTCAGTAGGGCTCCAAATTCTTTCATCTTCAATCTCCACCGTAGGAACTTTAATCTTGCTGATAAGGTTGAGGAGAGCAGGAAACATGTTTTGCATTTCATCAGGGATGCACCATTGGTTGTTGTGTATAAAATCCTTTACTGATGCTTTCAGATGAATCTTAATCCAATCAGGGATTTGAAAATAGTCTGCTAAAATATGACCAGTCCAGTTATCGTTCCAGAAGTTGATTTTGTCCCCCCTGCCAAACAACCAAGCAAAGTAAAATTGAATTTCTTGAAATTTATGCTTCATTCCACTCCAAATTGATGAGAATACATGATGTCTGATTGGGCTATCTTGTTTGTTCCCCCTCAGAACTCTACTTCTAATTAATCTGCACCAATCCTCGTCTGATGTCATCATTTCCCAACAAAGCTTCATATTTGAAGCCTCATTCAACTTTGTTATGGATCTCAGACCAAGACCACCTTCTGCAATTGGTTTACAACACTTATGCCAAGCCACAGTCACCATCTTCCTCTTGTTGATATCACCAGACCAGATGAAATTTCTGATCCACCCCTCAATTTGTTTGATAATAGATACAGGCCAATCATAAATAAGAATGGAATGAAGTAACAAACTATGAATTACAGATTTTACCATCAATACTCTTCCAGCAATAGACAGCAGGGATGCCTTCCATGCAGCAAGCTTAACTCTGACTCTATCTGCAATATGTTGAAAGTGGATTGCTTTTGGTTTTCCTTTGAACATTGGAACCCCAAGGTATATGAAAGGCAGCACACCAATGCAGAAACCTAGAATGTTGGCAATACTTTGTTGTCTTTGGTTGGTCATTGCTCCAATGTAGATTATGGATTTAGCAAGATTTACATGTTGACCTGAAGCCAATGAGTATCTTTTGAGCAGATCAGAGATTGATTTAATAGACTCTGAGTTTCCTTGACAAAATAACATAATATCATCAGCATATAGAGTGTGTGAAGGAGGTTGCATTGACCTGGTACCCTTGGTAAGCCTTATCTTCTCCTCATTCACTAGTTTGGTGATGCTTCTACTGAGCACATCTTCTGCTAAACAAAAGAGAAGGGGTGAAAGAGGATCCCCCTGCCTCACACCCATTTTACATTTATAGTAACCCTTCTGCTTTCCATTAATAGACACAGACAAATAAGAAGAGTTAAGGATGAGTTCTATAAAATTGCAGAACTTGCTACTAAAGCCAAATGCATGTTAAACTTTAAGCAGAAAGATTCAATCTATTATATCGAATGCTTTGGAAATATCAATTTTCATTGCAACATTTCCACCAAAACACTTGTTATGCAAGAGGTTAACAACTTCAGAAGTGAGACATATGCAGTCTCTAATGTTTCTACCATGGATAAAAGCTCTTTGTTCTTTCGAGATTATGGTTGGCATTATCTGTGCAAGTCTATCTGCAAGAATCTTTGTCAAAATCTTGTGCTTAAAATTTGCCAGAGCAATAGGTCTGAATTGATCAATTGAATCTGCATTCTCTTGTTTAGGAATCAGTACAATGGTGTTTGAGTTGTAATTTGGGAGAATCCATTCATCTGAGAAAAATTGAGAGACTACATTAATCACATCTGCTTTAATTATGCTCCAGTATTTATGAAAGAAGAAAGCTCCAAAGCCATTAGGGCCTGGAGCACTATCTCTTTTGAGGTTGGTGACTGCACTAAAGATCTCTTCAGGAGTTGGCAACATAGTAAGCAAATTGTTAGTTTGATCAGAAACAATATTTGGAATGACTTCCTCCACAATTCCATCATCCTGCAAAACTGAACAAACATTGAATAGGTTAGTATAATGATTAACAACATGATTGGCTATTTGTTCTTGGTCATTTATGGTCGTGTTTTCATGTCTAATTGAAGTGATAGGTCTGGTAGTGTTTTTTATTTTGGCCAATCTATGGAAATATCTAGTGTTTCTATCTCCCTCAGCATGCCATTTCACTCTAGCTTTGTCTTGCCAAAAAACCTCTTCAATTTTAAGAGCATTTTCTAAAGATAGTTGAGCTTCTCTTTCCTGATCTAACAACACTTCAGAAGGACCTGAAGCAGTCAGTTGATCTTGGATGTGCTTTAGCAGGTCCTCAACAACTTTCACATTGTCAGTAACGTTACCAAAGATGTTTTTATTCCACTCTTTCAATTTTTCTTTCAGCATCTTTAACTTTCTATTGAGAATGAACATGGGACAACCAACCACTGGAGTATTCCAAACCTTAGAAATTAAGGCACTACAATTCGGGTGAAGGGACCACATCTGCATAAATTTAAACTGGGAAGCAAAACTGGTTTCTTGAAAGTAAAACTCTAACAAAATTGGGAAGTGATCAGAGCGTTGCTTAGTTAAAGTTCTACAAGAGACTGAACTACACATATCAATCCAAGCATTGTTACATATTGACCTATCAAGCCTCTTTTCAGTAAAATTGGAACCTCTCCTGCCATTTGCCCAAGTAAATAGAGAACCTCTAGTTGGAATATGGATAAGATGGTTAGATTCTGACCAATTAAGGAAATCTTCTATTGGAATTCTAGAAGGGTTATGGGATCCTCCATACTCATGTGCACCAACAATAGCATTATAATCACCTATAAAGCACCATGGTATATTGTGTTGAGTTTGCAGCAAGTTGAGAGTCTGCCAAAGATTTCTTCTATGTAAATAGTTTGTGGAAGCATAAATAGCAGAAACACCAAAATCCTTACCTTGATCCCTCAGCAAAAACGAAACTTGTTGATTAGTATTGGAAATCACAAGTGGATTAATATTAGATGAACATATACACCATAAGTTTGGTAACATGTTACTTCTGTCATTAACAGCAAATAATTTAAATCCCAACCTAGCTAGCCATCTTTGAGGGAAAGAATCATAAGATATCCAGGGTTCAGCAATAAGAAGGAAAGTAGGCTTGTTTTGTTTCAATAATCTTTTAAGAGCTAATTTTGAAGGAGAGTTAGCTAAACCTCTCACATTCCAAAATAAGATCTTCATAAGGAGGGGTTAGATTTACCAGACTGAGATCTGGTTGAGAAATTGCTTCTAGTCGCTGCTTGAATTTTCTGCATCTTCTTTTTGTGCGCCCTAGATGTAACCAGTTGGAAGCCTTCATTGTGATGTTCTTCCAATTGTTTGTTTTCCCTTTCAATCTGTTCATCCACTTGCATCTCCAAAGCATTGGTTGCTTCTTGTTCTGACATGTTGACCCATGATTGTTTCAAAAAGGCCATATCCTTTTGCACCAAGTTCACATTAATCATATCATTTATATCATCAGCAGCTTCCTTGTCTTGAAGATGATATTGGGTGCTATCCACATATTCAGATACATTGGAGTCTGAATCATCCTCCTGGTTCCAATTTGACTGGTTATTTCCTGCAACACCCACAGCAGGTGAGATATCATGGTTTGGTGCTTCAACATCATGAATCATGGTTCCTCTATCATCTCCTCTGTTCTGCATATAATTAACAGTTGGCCCCATATCCTCTTGAGTGGGTTCTTTATCCATGTTTTGCGCAACAATGACCTCATTATTTGTTTCTTTTTCTAGATCAACCATCACTGTTTCCTCTTACCTTTGTCCTGTTTCTCAACATAAATCTGCTTTGACATGCTTGGCTGGTTTTTCTTCATTCTACCTTTCTGGTCATCAGGATCTTGCCTCATAGGTTTCCTTCTACATATTGCTACATGATGCCCAACACAATTACAAAATGAGCAGAAATCTGGCAAGTTCTCATACTCAAATTCCACAAAAAATGCATACCCTTTACGTTCAACTAACACCTTGTATCTTAGTTCATGCAGTAGATCTATATCAATAAGAACTCTTGCGAAGTGGCCAAAGGTTCTTTCCATGGGAGGCTTGGCCGTAGCAACATCAAGACGCAAAGGAATTCCAACACTATCGGCTATAGCGAAAAGAATCTTTGGTCTCTAGTATTCTTGAGACAACCCATGTATCCTCAACCATACTTGAGCAGATGTTTGTTTTTGTAGGCTAGGACTAAAATCATTGGTCCAAGTAAATAGTTTCAGAAAACCAGGGTTAAGATCCCACGAGTTAACAGAGCGCACCCTTCTTAAATCTTCTAGAGATGAAAAAGTAAATTCAAAGTATCCCTTACCAATAGAGGTGATGCCAAATCTACCTAGAGATTTCCACATCGTTTCCAGCTTTGCTTTCAAGGCAACCACCGTGAGCGGTGTTGCACCTTTGGCCCAGATGACGCGCCCATGAAGGTTATGCTGGCATGTGACCATGCCAGTATCGTACTCATCCTCAGGGATGTTGATAGCTAAACTATCACCTTTCAAGCAAGGTTTTGGCAGTTGGCTCAGAGGGATGTCACAAACGTTGTTTAGGGCTTGAGCGAAAGTTTTGTGTTGTTTAGGGTTAGGTTTTCGTGATGTTTCAGGTTGTTTCTTGGCTATTGGTACATCATAATCCAGAAAGGACCATGGAACGAACGAAGGAGGCATTGTGGGAAGGAAAGAAAGGGTGGTGGAGAGAGGTGGAAGAAGGTGGGGATGACGGTGGTAAGGGGTTTCCTAGGTATGAAGAAAGAGAAAAGTTGGTGGGTTCAAACAGTGAAATTTCCTCTTGAATTTTCGCCAGAGTTTCTCACTCTATCACTAGACATTTCTCGGATTTTCTTACATCAATAACATAGTACATTTGAAATCTCCCTCAAACCATTTTCAAGTAATAAAGTGATAAGTAAAATCGTCTTCACATGGATTGTCGTTTCAACGAGACAAATAGCAATACTTATTAAAACATAAAATAAAAACAAATAAATAAAATAAAAGAGAGTAAATTGGGGCAATTTTGCAAGTTTGATTTATTTGCACAAAGTAGTTGAGATTTAGTAACTGGTTTTTATTGCAGAGTTTTAGCAGCATTTAAGATTCTTCTAGTTCCCTCTATTTCCTTGAAGGATTAAAGACAAGTAATCGTTCAGGTATGAGATGATGTTTCTATTTAAGTGATGAGTTTGTGTAATTGTTACGTCCCTCTAGTTTTTAAGTTGCACTTTCTGTTCACAATAAGGTTATACTTGCTCTGAGGGTGTAGGTTGTCAATCCTAAAGGATCTTGTATGCCTACTTATAACCGAAAATTTAGTAGGTATTTGCACTTATCCCCCATAATCTATGAATAATTGAGCGGTTGCATGGCCTAAAACTGCCTATTTAGGAATTTATGGTTTTAAGTAGTTTAGTGTAATTTATAGTTTCTACACTAAATTTCATTGCAATTTACATTTCAAAGTTTTTTACATTACTTGCACTTTAAATTTTTGTCAATTTACTTTTATGCATTTTACTTTTTGTATTAATTTTTTAGTAAGTTTTTACATTCTTTACTGTTTAAACTTCAATCTCATTCATTTGAAGAAACTTTTTACATTTAAAACACTCACTTTCCGACATTTAAAAAAAAATCCATTGTTTATGTTTTCGAAGACAGTGTGCATGATAGTACCCCTTAATTTCTGAGAAATATACAACCGATGGGACAACCCAACCTCCCCCCCTCCCACCAAGGTCTCCTTATAAAATATAAGCAAAAATGAATGATAGAAAGTTGATGTATTTGAATCAATTGGTCGATCTTTGCAAATGTTAGTTCTTCTATCCTAGTAATTTTGACAACCATTCAAATGATTATAAATATAACTGCTAGGGCACCTTAACAGAGTTAAGATTGGTGAAGAAGAAAATGATAAGGAAGAGGATGAGAATGTTAATGATGCAAAAAACTTTGATCCCATTTTGCAATAAAATGTTTTTATTATGCTTAGTGAAATATTTTCAAGTATTTAGTTTTTGTTGTAGTTGATTAATAAAAGGTGAGGCACATAATTTATAGGCAAATTTATAAACAATACGTGTTTTTCTTCATTTTCTTTTTGGGGCTGAATGAGTTGGATCTCTAGAATTAGGTTAAAATTAATTAACGGATGATGGTGAATGAGCTTTGCTTCTTCAAAACGTACACCCCCACAATCAATTTTACCTCGTCTCAATATGAAACCAAATATGAATTCACAACATTAAATTAAGGATCACTTCATAGACTTGAAACATAATTTTTATTTGAAAACATTCACTCATAACACAAGGTGAGGCCTACGTTACCCTCTCTTGTTTAGGGAGTAATTACCCTGTCATGATATCAACCAATCAAAATGTAATATATATAGGCAACATTAAATGTCAAACAAATGAGTCAATTTTTTCTAAAAATAAAAGAGTTAATCTTAATCGTAACGTAACTTTGTTACCAAAAAAAAAAGAAGCATAAGGTAACTTTTAATACTTTTAATTTTTATTTAATTATATTAAGGTGTTCAATCTTAATTAATTTCCACTACAAGACTTATAACAAATAAAATTTTACATCAAATTTCTTTCATCTGGATGTCCTTAAATTCATCACTTACATTCATAAAATTTCTTCCATTCTAGAACCCCGAACGTGAGAACAAAAACATCTCCTTCATTTAAATTTCTTCTTTTTTATTCTCCCCTATTGATCAATTTTTGTTTCTGCAACATCCCGCTAAATCATCATTAGATTGCGGAATCAGTTAGACGCATCAAGAAAGATATATTTATCAAGGGTTAATTATAACGGGGAATATTTAACTGTGCAAAGTTAGCTAACTGAGAATGGACAAAGATTATACAGTTATGAGTTAAGAAGGGTAGACTGGTAATTTTGCCCATAGACTATATATAGGCCATGTCTTTCATTTCTTTCATTTCTCCACACATTTTCTCTCTCTGAGGATCAGACTTCTCCCTCCTCCCGAACTCTCCCTCTCGGTCTCACCCTCTCCTCCCTCAATCTCTTTTCTTAGCCAAATAAAAAGGGAAATTAACATGCAAATGGAATTCCTTGTATTTAATCTGATTAGAAACTGAAATCAAGCTCTAGTTGCATCCCTCCTCCTTCCATTTTGGCCGAGCCTCCCTCTTATTCTTTTGTTGCGGATTTTACAAGCTATGTTGATAATGTTATGCATGTGTGATTTTGGGGCTGCTTGTGGGTTACGCTCTGCAAGGAAGGCCCGCACGGCACTGAGGGAGTCCGATGTACCTTAGCTAGGAATTCATCAGTCATGTATGGGTAGGAATTCATCGGTCATGTATGGGATTGTACTCGGGGTTAGTCCACCCGATACACTCCGTAAAATGAACTCAGATAATATTGTTTGTTCAACGCTAACCTCTAACATAATGAATGGTTATAAATCATGATATGATATGTTTATTTTAGACTATGAAGATGAACTGTCGATGATCCTAGTATCTTCCCGATCGTCCAGTTTAGGATCATGTCATGAATGATCTATGTTTAGGTTTCGATGCGATTATCGTATCCTAAGTAGCGGTCTTAGGTTCCCTTGACCGCCATGACATGTAGAAGATGACAAGAGTTGTAACCTATGGTATGTAACCTTATGACGGTCCTAGTATGCACTACCGTCTAGGTAAGAATGCTCCACACACGTATAATCAACCGACAGGTTGTATTGTAGACACGTGGTGACCCTAGGTTTCCCCCGAGGTTACCTATAGCCTAAGATTAGGTAGAACTCACTGAGACAATATGTCTCATCCCAATCCTTATTTGTTTCAGATCAGCAGGTTGGTTTAGCAGGATGTAGCAAGCTTGTGGTCGAATGGATAATCAGCAAAGACTCGTTCGTACCGGCTACAGGATGTTGTTATGGATTCAAGATTGTTTTACTATGCCTTGGATAAATAGCGTTGTATTACTCTATGTACGAACGTGAGTTGTTGTGTATAATATTCATTCGAAGTTTTTAAGTTGTAAATTTTAATGTATCCAGTACTAAAGATAATGCACATTTTAAACTTTCTAGATACGTTTAGTGTGGGCGTTATATTTGGTATCAAAGCAGGTCGATTCAGATCGTGCCATGGGGCATTAAGTTTCAACTAACGTAGAGGGACCATTGGGTTCCGGGTAAATGTTGTAATTGTTGTTGTTAGTTGAGCCTGATCAACTCAATTTAGCATTCGACGATTAGGATGGATGCCTGGGAGCTGAATAGGGCCCAAGAGGAACCAAGTATGTGGTGGGGATGAACCGAGAAGTAGGAATTCAGATCAAGTAGCAGTGAGTAGGTAATTGTGTTAGAAGGTGGCCAGTGAACCCGTAGACGGAATTAAACTCCTCCGGTAGCACGAGGCGTTGATAGAAACAAGGTGGAGTATTTCTACGACATCAAACATGTTGTTGGACGGTATTTCGCATGTGTGGTAAGTAGAGGCTCAGAATGAAGGAGTCGGCATACTTCGATGAGATCGGGATGCTCTCAGGGATAGTGATGTGTGAACGAAGCCAAAGACTTGAATTCCCATAGTGGGCAAGGTTCTAATGTTGGGAATGTTGAGTGAGTTGGCAGAGAAACAAGTTAAGCCATTCGTAGCAAACAAAGTTCATGTTTTATGTGGAAGCTATGTGTTAAGTGTTAGAACGATTAAGACATTAGTTTCCAATTTACCATGAATTGTATCGATTGATGTTAATGCTTGCCATGCAAATGTTATAAATTGTTTTTATGATATTAGGGATGACTAATGTGCATCGGGTTACTTGCGAAACAATATGTTTATGTAAAATACGTTTTCATGAAAAACTAGGTTGAAGAAACTCGGTAATAGCCGAAATTTTGCTAATAGCGAAAATGCTCCAGCAGCATTTCGCTAATAGCCAACCTGGGGCGAAATTTTCAGCTTTTCCCAAAAGCTGTCAATTCGTCCCTAGGGTCCATAGTGGCTATTGGGGGTCGTCTTCACAGTCTTTTACACAATAAGGACCCTTTATAACATCAAGTATCGAGTGCACATTACATCCTAAGGTTTCTAAAGAAAAATGCATGGACGATCATTAACGAAATCGATCCGATTCAAGGTAACATCAGAAGTTAATGTGTCAAGAGTTAAGAAGGAACTTGGGCCAAGAGTTTTGAGGTTCCGGCATATGGAATGGATTTTGCGGATGTGAAGACATGAGGCAAGGAGTTAAAGTGGTGAAGAAGTATGTGAGACCACATGATTTCCGGATTTTGTGAAGTTATAGTTATTCCTCGAATCCATGTTTTGCTTGATTAACTTGCTAAGGCTCGTCGTAAAGATGGATTTTAATATTTACAAAGTGTGAAAATGGATACATGCATATGGGTGATTGGAGTTGACATTCTTGAACTAAATAGAGGTTCTGCAGGTCCTGATCGGTCACAACTCGCGTAGAGCGGTCTGAACTCACCTGGAGCGAGATTTGATGGCACGGTTGTGTTGTCCACTCATTCCGTGATTTTATAATAACGTCCGAGGCCCAGATTCACTATATGGTGAGGAAACCTCAACACCAATTACTCGTGTGCTAGTATTATGAAGTTTTCCTTAAGGGGAAATTCAACGAGCAAGCATTGGTATGATTAAGCGAAGCATAGTACGTGGGAACATGAATGTGCATGCATTACAAGAGGAAGTTCGGCGATAATCTTAAGTGAGTGCGCCTTTATGTCAGGATGGAATGATGCAAGAAGACTCAACCATCAAGCAAGTGGTGCCGGTTCAAAGGAGGAGCGGTACGAGTATATAATATGTAAGTCATGCGAAGTAATTTTGTGAAGCCGTGAGAAGAGTATATTAGCCCCTCGGTTCGCGACATGTAGATTCAAGGATGATATGCGAATTTAGATAATTATGCAGCAGTAAGATTGTGAGTTTCTCACAGGTTTCAACAGATTAATATTTGTGACTAAAGTTGGCTGACGGATTAGAGTAGCGCATCAGAAATTAATCAGTACAGAATTTACGGATTTCGCAAAGCCACTATTGAGGCTATGAGTTTCACAAGGAAGGAAAGCATGTTTTCTAAGTTTTACATTGTGATTCATACTCTTTTGTGTCATGCTTGTTAAATGATATGAATGCTTGCTATATTACTATTTTCTAAGGTTTCTATGACTACTAGAGGTAAGGTATGCATAGGGGGACTTAGAATTGAGGATTTTAATATCAAATACGAATTTTGCATTTTTGGAACCGAAGAAAACGCGCCATAAGCGAGCACACTTGCTTAAAGCGTGCAAACTCCAAAACCAACTCGCCATGAGCGAGCTTGGGGCGGGTAGCACAATTTTTTCAAAATGTGTTGGCTCGTTTTGTGGTTCTACAGTGCCGTTATGGGCTCGGTTTCGCAGTGTTTTCTTAAAATACATACCTCTTCGTTCCAAGAACCCATGTGCTACTATTTAAAACTTTCTTAAAAGAAAAATACGCAATAAGTATAGCCATTATTTAGCAAGGCATGACATTTGAGAGTGTAAATATACATGTGTTATATTTGGGTAGTATGCTAACCATTATGAGATGGCTTGAGAAGCTAACCACATTATGGTGAATCGCCCGAATTTGGAACTATTGGAAAAAGTTAAAGTTACCAAAATCTGCAATTGAGTCATTGAAAGACCGTATGATATGTCCAGAGATCTAATAAAGGTAAAATCAAGTACTAGAGACCTAACACAAAATGTAAGAGTATGTATTAAAGAGTGATTATAAGGATGTCAGGTGCATCAATTCAAGTTAGATTGTAATGAGGAGTATGTCGTCTAGACAGGTTGGAAATGTTGGTTAAGAATATTCGCCGAGAAGTGGATGTCTCTAAGACTTTAAGGAAAGATAAGAACGATGCCTAGCCGTCATGAAGATTATGAATAATGAAGGAAAATAAGAATGGATCGATGTCGTCGGAAAGGATTATGCAGATAACAGGGGAAGATTTTAGAATCAGAGGAAGTATTCCAAGTATAGGTAACCCTAAATTGGATTTGCAAGAGATGTGGGAACTATGAGCTTAGCGAAGTGTGTCCGACACATTGGTTCAGTCAGCCTTAACCTATCAGCTTGGGGTAAGTTTTATAAATGATTGAGATATAATAACCTTGTGTAGTAGTAGAACCTCAATAATCAAGTTTTGATGGGAAGAATCGGTCAAGAATGAACCCCATTCGAGAATTATGATCGAAGGTGATGAAGAGATATCAGTATCCATTCTCAGGTAAATTCTAATTTCGAGGACGAAATTTTCTTAAGGGGGGTAGAGTGTAACATCCCGCTAAATCATCATTAGATTGCGGAATTAGTTAGACGCATCAAGAAAGATATATTTATCAAGGGTTAATTATAACGGGGAATATTTAACTGTGCAAAGTTAGCTAATGGAGAATGGACAAAGATTATACGGTTATGAGTTAAGAAGGGCAGACTGGTAATTTTGCCCATGGACTATATATAGGCCATGTCTTTCATTTCTTCCATTTCTCCACACATTTTCTCTCTCTGAGGATCAGACTTCTCCCTCCTCCCAAACTCTCCCTCTCGGTCTTACCCTCTCCTCCCTCAATCTCTTTTCTTAGCCAAATGATGAGGGCATAGTTGTTCATGACACAAGTGCTTCAATTCAAGGGCTAGGAGGACCAATGACAAGGGCAAGGACCAAGAAAGCTAAGGAGGCCCTAACTCAATTGGTGGCAAAAGTCTTGGA
>Ga0315915_1005821_pt1 | contig 15251 bp, 14 predicted proteins | sample MpolbnodulesMG_FD_207738 | JGI IMG/M metagenome (GOLD analysis project Ga0315915, IMG submission 207738) | Medicago polymorpha root nodule microbial communities from Los Angeles, California, United States - branched nodules | ecosystem: Host-associated > Plants > Roots > Nodule | place: USA... | reverse complement strand
AGTCACTGGATGTTAGGTACATTATAGTTGTAATTTATAGCTAGGAATATTCAAGTCTTTGCCTCAGCAATAAAGCTCTTCACAAATTTCCTACAATAGAACTAATCATATTTGAGACACTAAATAAATCTTATACTTTATATTTGTTAGTTTATTTATGTACTAAAATTGCTAAATTATAAGCACAATTGTGGTGCAATATTTTGTTTAATATTTTGTTAAATCATTATGTAATAACTTGTTGAATTATATTGTCAAATATGGTGCAATCTTTTGATTACTCTATGGTTGACATTAATGACTTTATAGTTATGTTATGGAAACATTCGTTATTAAACTATGGAATCATTTTTATAAATGTTATAATAATATTTTGGTATTTAACACAGATACCTTAGTAGCATGTTAAACTAACAACTTGTCAAGGATCTTAGTGAAATTTTGTGTTTATTGTCAGGGACCTAACTGACAGTAAGTATACACTGTAAGGGACCTAATTGACAGTAAGTATACACTGTAAGGGACCTAACAGTAAGTTGATATTGATTTTCGATTCAGGGACCTAACTAACAGTAAGTATACACGGTCAGGGATCTAACAATAAATTGAGGATATTGATATTCGATTCAGGGACCAAAGTGATCATTTATTACTTTCACTTTAGTCTCTGTGACACGTCATACTCCTTGTAAGCGTGCCACATCATCACTTAACAGATTTTTTTAACGGCAGGGACTAAAGTGATAACAGAAGTGTAGAGTCAGGGACTTGTTTGTATTTAATCCTGAATCAGGGACCTATGTGACAGCGAGCTACAGAATCAGGGACTAAAGTGACTATTTGCTCATTTTTTTATTATTAAACTCAAATTATGTCACCTTCACGTGTCTAGTTTCTTGAGACAACTCATATCATCCCCTAACCTTTTCTTTATCTCTCTTTTCCCATATGATCTATATCCCCTCACTATTGTTCAGACTGCAGAACCAATTAATACCATTTTCAGCCACCACCAACATCTATACGGTTGTCGTCGAAGCCTCTATTTCACCACAAAACTTATGTGACTCCCTCTTCATGTCATTTTTCTCTCATAGCTTCGTTTTTTTGAGTTTCTTTCATCACTAATCTTACTACATTTTTGAGTTTTTTTTCTGACCTTGAAAGGACTCTCATCCAACTCTTGAAACCGTTAAACCGATCCGATCCAACCGGCATCCGAATAACCCGCCACCCGATCTAACCATTGAATGAAACGGATGGCAATGGCTTCCCCTTTCTCACCCGCGGTTGTCCATCAGACTGAGTTTTTCAGACCGAATCCGACCGGTCCGACCGTTTGTCCAGCCCTAATGTGTAGAACTATAGAAACTCTTTCCCCAACAAAAGGAAAATTTTTCTTAATTACATCTAATAATTTTTATCTTGCCTTAAGAAAACGTTGTTTGAGTAAATAAGTCATTTTTCTAAGAAAGTAAATGTAAAAGGTCATAAGTGATAAAACAAAAGAAATAATAATAGTCTTTGTCAAAAAAAAAAGAAAGAAATAATAGTCATACTAATACTCATAGTATAAAACAAAAGAAATAGTAGTGTTTAACCATATATTCTTGAGACACATTTAACGTCAGCCACTAAAAAAGGGGTCTGGCATTAATAATTTTTAGTATTTTAATAAAAAATATTACATATCATGCTAATGAAATATATTATTTACTCTCGCAACAAACACTTGATATACTGTTTCTTCAAGAAAATCTTTTTTTTTTCTTCACACACTATATTTGTAAAGCAAAATAAAAGATTTCAACTTTATGGAAGAAAAAGATAATCAGGGAATAGCCAGTACATAAAAACATATGGTGAAATAAAAACATAAAATCAAACATTAAACCTCTCAAACAATGGTTTATGCAATAATCTAAAAATTCGATGTGTACATTGATTACAACCCTCAAGTCTTACCTTAATGGATTTTTTTGAGAGGAACTTAGGTTAACCAATTGTCAGAAGGCGACATAGTGGAGTTGAGGGATATAACACATGAAATTCATTTATTGTCGCGTGTCACTGCTAGTATCAGTTGGCAACAGTCTCGAGTTCACTAGTTAAAGGATGGGGATGCTAACACAAAGTATTTCCATTCGGTTGTTTCTAGTTGTCGGAGAAGGAATGTTATTGTTTCCTTGATGGTGAATGGGTCTTTGGTGGAAGGTGTTTATCCCATAAGGGACACGGTTTTTTCTCATTTCAGAGTTCATTTTGCGGACCAGAATTTTACAAGGCCGGGTGCTGAAAATTTAATCTTCAAGAATTTATCATATGCGGAAGGAAGTGGTCTAATAAAACCGTTTTTAGAAGTCCCGGTCTTGGTTGTCTGAGGCTGCATCTATTTTGAACTGTAAGGTTGGTAAAATTCCATTCCTGTATCTGGGTCTCTCGATTGGTGGTGATCCTCGAAGGTTAGCTTTTTGGGAACCTGTGTTGTCTACTATTAAATCTAAACTATCGGGGTGGCAGAGTCACTTTCTATCTTTCGGGGGCTGGTTGGTTCTTCTCAAGTCTGTCCTAACCTCGCTTCCTATCTATGCTCTTTCCTTTTTCAAAGCTCCATCAAGTATAATCTCTTCCATTAAATCTATTTTTCAAACAAAAAATTGGGGAGGGAGTGAGGATAATAGAAAAATTTCCTGGATTGCTTGGAGCTCTATTTGTTTACCGAAGGAGGGTCGAGGGTTGGGGGTGAGACAGTTGAGGGAGTTTAATTTAGCTCTGCTTGGTAAATGGTGTTGGAGGATGTTGGTGGACAGAGGAGGGTTTTGGTATAGAGTGTTGGTGGCGAGATATGATGAGGAGGCAGGGAGGTTGGAGGTTGGGGGCCGGAGTGTTTCTTCGTGGTGGAGAGAGATAGTGAAGATTAGGGATGGCGTAGCAGGTGCTGTTGGAGGCTGGTTTGGTGAGAGGGTGTCTAAAGTTATAGGTGGTAAGAGTACTTTCCTTTGGTATGATAACTGGTTAGGGGATATACCGTTGTGTCGCAGATTTGGTCGATTGTTTGATTTAGCGACATACAAGTTAATTACGGTGGCGGATATGTGTGCGTTAGGTTGGGAGGTGGGGGGAGGGGCGTGGAGATGGAGGAGAGTGTTGTGGACGTGGGAAGAGGAGATGTTAGAGGAGTGTAGGAAAGTACTTGATGGTGTCATTGTGCAGGCTAATATTCTTGACAGGTGACAGTGGGATCCAGATATTCATGAAGGTTACACTGACCGAGGTGCATATCAGATTCTGACAAGTCAGGTCTCTTCCACAACAGAGGCAACAAGAGACCTTGTATGACATAAGAAGGTGCCCCTTAAGGTGTCTATTGTAGTTTGGCGTCTGCTGAAAGACAAGTTACTGACCAGAGCGAACCTCCTTCGACGAGGCATTATCTAGGCCGACGAGGTTAGGTGTGTGGCAGGGTGCAGCTTTGAGGAGTCAGGATCCCATCTGTTTCTTCATTGCGAAGTGTTCGGGTCGTTATGGAAATACATCAAGACTTGGATTGGCGTGTCCGGTGTAGATTCTCCCAATATTAGTGAGCATTTCCTTCAATTTATGCATTATACAGGTCATTTAAAGGCTCAACGATCTTTTCTCCAATTAGTTTGGCTTATGTGTGTCTGGTTGATATGGAGTGAACGAAATAACAGGGTATTCAACAACATAGAAACTCCTATTATACAATTATTAGATCAAGTTAAATTTCATTCTTTAAGGTGGCTTAAAGCTAATAATGTCATGTTTGTGCACGGTTCTCAGAGATGGTGGTCAGACCCTTTACTTTGTCTGGGTCTTGACTGACATTATTATCTTGTAAATACTTTGTAAGACGGTTTGTCTTTTGGGTGGCTTTTTGGTACAACTTGTACTAGAGAGTTTCATCGCCATTGTTAATATATCCCATTTTGATTTCTTAAAAAAAAAAAAAGATAGAATAATACAATATATGTACAGTGATATAAGTTTGGCTGCTTCTATAAAGAACATTAAGGTAAGATCCTATCTTAATTATAAGAGAGTTATTGGTTCTATTTTTAAGAAAAAATTATAATTTGTAAGATATAAATTTATTTTTCTGTTTAGACAGGAAGATATATTTTCTTTTAAATGATTCTTTTACCTCGTATAAAATGTTTGTCATTTTAATATTATCGGATGTATTTCAATATACATATAACAATAAATAACTTCAATGATTTTTATAATAGTTTTTCTTAAGAGTGAATAATATATACCCTGAAGAACTTGGCATCTGAGTTTTTGTTTTTTCATGAAGTTCTTGGCATCTGAGTATAATATATAATTGACTTACAGGTTTTATAAGCATTGATTGTGGATCAGTAATCGATTACTTGCAAGAGGATACCGGAATTTGGTATAAGACAGACAAAGGGTTTGTGGAAACAGGAGAGAATCATGTCACTTCATCCATTATCAACTTAAACTATCTTTACTTTGGGAAACAATTAACCACATTGAGATGTTTCCCACAAGGAGATAGAAACTGCTACACATTGAAACCTAAAGAGGGCAAAAATCAAAAGTATATGATTCGTGCTTTCTTTTCATATGGAAATTATGATGGCAAAAATCAAACTCAATCTTTTGATTTGTATCTTGGAGTTAATCTTTGGAAAAAAATCAATTTCACTAATACTGTTCATTACTCTTATACGGAGATTATTCACACTCCTTCAACTGACACTATAAATGTGTGCCTTGTAAAGACTGGACCAATAATCCCTTGCATTTCTTCATTGGAATTGAGACTTTTGAACAATTCAATTTATCAGAATAAACAGATGATCTCCACCGATGATCCAGAACCACTGTTGGAATCAGAAGCTAGGATTGATGTTGGCCCCTCGCCCTGTTCAGCCAAGTAATCATCAACACCTTGATTACAAATTTACAATGCTTTTTTTTAGTTGCCTTATTAGATTTGCAACATATATACATGTGAATGTGTGATGAGTAAGGGTGACAAGTCGAGTTAGGATTTACGAGGTTAAAGTCTAGTTGGTGAAAATATTCAAAGCTCGGGCATAACCGGTGGTTAGCTGTCATAGACTTAATTTAAGTATGACATTTTTTAAAGTCTATTATGACATGTTAGCCTACTTAAAAATATATATTTCTATAAACGTCTTGAAACAAGTAACATGACATATCATTAAATAGACTAATTATGAGTTAATTGACCAATGAGAATAGGCTTCATTAGATGTTTAACATGATATTTTAAACAATCCAGAGCTCAATTGTACCAAATAAGCCACACCACTGTAACTAAGATTCATTTAAAAGGTAGACATCTTTCGATATATATTTTTACTTACATAGTGACCAAAGATTGAGTCATGTACTAAATAGTTAATAGACTCAAGCATCTACTACTTGAGTCACACCAAGTTGACAGATCTTCTTTTTATTAGCATGAAAAATGGTGTAACAATCACTAAACCATTTCCTTTCTTTGTGCACAAAAGACACTCCAGGTATAAAGAAGATGTGTATGATCGGATATGGATTTGCGACCAACGCTTGTACAAAAATAACAGTTGGTATCCGTTTGGTTTGGATGAGTCAATAAATATGGATACTGCAACAAATAGTGATGCTTATAAATTACCGGCCAAAGTATTGAGGAATGCAGCCCAATCAAAAAATGTTTCACGGCCCTTGGGATTTATCTACCAATATACATATACTCCTCCTCTAGACTTTACTTATGATTATTATGTCTACTTTCACTTCAATGAAATTGAGAAACTTCCAAATGGGAAAAAAAGAAAAATAAATATCACTGTCAACTATCGACCTGTGCTTTCACAACCTTTAGTTCTTGATTACTTGAAACCTGTTACACTCAACTTCAAAACTCAAGGTAATGTTTGGTTTAACATTAGTGCAACCTCGGATTCGGATGCTCCTCCTATACTCAATGCTTTCGAGATCTATAAGCTCATGACCCAACTTGATTCACCAACATACGATCAAGATGGTACGTACAACACTTATATTATATACTATACATATAGGATATCAAATTATAACGGCATGTATAATATTTAATAACTTTCACTACCTTAAGCTGGTGCAATAATGGATATCAAACGCTCCTATCAAGTCTATAAATTGAATTGGCAAGGAGACCCATGTCTTCCTACGCAATATAGATGGGAAGGTCTTGTTTGTAAGGGTGACACCATTCCAAGGATCACATCTTTGTGAGTACTTTTCTTACTAAGCATATTTATTTATCTATTTATTTTCACACCATTCCAAAAATGCAATTTTACCTAATGTAAGTATTAAATAACGAACAGGAACCTGAGCTCAAGCAAACTATCAGGGGAGATAAACATTTCATTCTCATATCTTACAGAACTAGAATTTCTGTGAGTAGTAAATTATTATTGTTTATTCGTTTCTTTTTCTGTTCGAACAAGATTAAAGGGTTGCATCTCATTTCCATTCCTTTGAATTCAAGGGATTTGTCATACAACGAGTTGGAAGGACCTTTGCCAGAATTTCTAGCACATTTGCCAAAGTTAAAAGTTCTGTAAGTTTGAAATTTCTCATCTAGGAGCTTATATTGTTTTTGTTTTTGTTTAGTTTGTTCTATTTCCGTTCCTTTTGTAAGAAAATTTTATCCAATTAACGAGTATGACGTATTTTAGAATTGTTTTGCATTCTCTTTAATCGATAACTTAAGCTATAATTCATTGTCATTGTAGCAATCTAACGGGAAACAAGCTTTCTGGTCCAATTCCTAAGGATCTCAAGCAAAAGGCAGACAATACAACGTTGGAATTAAGGTATGTTATATCATATCTTGTAGTTATGTTGGTTCACACTTTTTTATTTGATTAATATGCTCTGTCATGAACTGTAAACTATGGATCAATAAATATGAAACATATATTAAGGAAAGATAAAGCACAAATTAAAAAAAAATCAAATTCCTAATCAAGTATTATCCTTATCAGTGAATAAACATCCTATTCTAGAAACTAAAATTCGGATAATATTTGTTTGATGTTGACATTCTCAATATTACTGTTAACTTCAAGAAACGAGTACTAAATATCAAAACGAATTGTGAACCATGTGACTATAGTCCAATCCCTATGTTCCTCCACCTTATCACTCCAAATTCTTGTGGACTTGTGGTTCCTTCTTTTGTAACAATCAATTCAATAAGGATCATTGTAATTTTTCCCCTGAATATGGCATATCAATACATTTTCCTTATAACAAGTTTAAGCATACTATAACATATAGGTCTACTATCATCTTAACCAAATTTATGTATTATATGATTGTATGTATAGCTGTTCGTAAGAACTTTGTCTTTTTTCAGTGTCGCTGGCAATCATGAACTTTGTATGACGGGTTCATGCAAAAAGAAGAACATTGTTGTACCACTTGTTGCATCATTTACAGCATTATTTCTAATCATCTTGATCATCTCTCTTGGATTGCGCATATTCAAAAGACAAAAAGGTATATGTTGGATACTACATGTAGTTTGTCCTCTTTATAGCTTCATTCATTCCTTTGGTATATGCTGGATATTAAATTATGGACATTTTTTCTATGTGATATATGCCAAACATACATTATTCAAGTATCAGAACATATACTACAACCAACTCTCCTTAAAACTTCAGATTTATCATATTTTCTTCCACCAAACAATAAATTCCTATAAAGTGATCAATGAAGGAAATAACATATTTAAGATTTCACACAAACTAAAATTTATGTATGCACTATAGATTAGTTAAAAGTTCTTGACCTCTATATAAGACAATATGGTTTTGCTTGAATCTTTACTTCTATGTCTGAATATTTCTTCACGTGTTTTTGTTCAGCTTTATATATTCATGTAGTTCCACCTGCACGTTCTAATTCTAAGAGGGGTTCACTAAAATCAAAACATCAAGCATTCAGTTACACTGAAATTTTCAATATTACTGATAACTTCAAAACTATTATTGGAGAAGGAGGATTTGGAAAAGTTTACATTGGCATTTTACAAGATCACACTCAAGTAGCTGTAAAAATGCTTTCAACTTCATCGAAGCAAGGTTATAAGGAATTTCAATCAGAGGTTAGTCAATGGATTCAAGTTAATAGTACTCATATTAACAATCCTACGATATTTTTCTTAGTTAACATTCGTAGAGATAACATTAACTCAAATGCAGGTGCAACTTTTAATGATTGTTCATCATAGGAATTTGGTCTCTCTCATTGGATATTGTGATGAAGGTGAAATCAAAGCACTGATTTATGAGTACATGGCGAATGGAAATCTCCAACAATATTTATTAGGTAATTGATATTTTGTCCATATGTCATTGATCAACAATGATCATGCATAGTAGATTTAGTACTTCAAGCTAATATGCATTTTAAATCTTAACCTCAAAAAGAGCATTTTTTTCATCAACTAAACTATTATAACATTAACAGAGGTACAATCATCATATGCTTTCTTCTTAAAGACAAATTGTTTAAATTTCAACTAATGTCTATTTTCATGCAGTGGAAAATTCAAATATCATAAACTGGACTAAGAGACTTAAAATTGCAGTTGATGCAGCACATGGTAATATACTATTTATTGCAAAATCTTTCTTGCATAGATTACCCTTACATAGCATGCACTTAATTAGTGTGGATTTTCAGGATTGGATTATCTGCATAATGGGTGTAAACCACCTATTATGCATAGAGATTTGAAGTCTTCCAACATATTACTCGATGAGAACTTACGTGCGAAGATTGCTGATTTTGGTCTAAGTAGAGCTTTTGGTAATGATAATGATTCTCATATATCCACGCGCCCTGCTGGTACATTCGGTTACGTTGATCCAGAGTAAGTGTAATATAAAAAATCAGATTAAATTAACCAGACTTTAATATTTTTGTAGCATTTACTTTGCATAAATATTCATTTCAAGCAGTGGATACATGACTTTAACACAAATCCTTTTAACTAATTAGTCTAACAGTAGTTTAATACAATTTTAGCTTTCCTATAGTTGCAAAGGAAAAGGTTGTACACATATTTCAGTGATAAAGTTACATGAGAGCTAGTGTACAGAAAATTAGATTGTTACATTTCATTTTATTTTAGTGTATTTTGTTTATATATTCTACTATTTCATTCCTTCATAAAAAAAATATACTACTATTTCGTTAGATTTATATAATTTGTATAATAATAAAAAGAAAAAAGAAATACATAAACTTAAGGATCACTTATGCAGTTTATGTGTCTGTTTCCATAATAGATTTCGAAGAACAGGAAACTCAAATAAGAAAAATGATATCTATAGCTTTGGAATTATTCTATTTGAGTTGATCACTGGCAAGAAAGCACTAATAAAAGCACCTGATGAAACCATTCACATACTTCGGTGGGTTATTCCCTTAGTTGAAGGAGGAGATATTCAAAATGTTGTTGATACGAGGTTGAAAGGTGAATTCAACGTAAATTCTGCATGGAAAGTTGTTGAGGTAGCCATGTCATGCATTTCAGAAACTGCAGCTGATAGGCCAGACATTAGCCAAATACTGGTAGAGCTAAAGGAATGTCTATCTTTGGAGATAGTTCAGAGCAATAGTGGAAGCGCAAGAGATATAATTGAATTGACTTCTTTATCTACTGGATCAGAAATCACTCCATCAGCTAGGTAACCACTGCATGACGATGATCTCTTCATCCTATATCCAGTGTCACATCGAACGTCCTAGTATATTAATCTTAATATGATATGTAATATAACAATTTGTATTTTGAAAGTTTTTTGGGAACAAAAAGAGTTGTGTGACAACTACTATGGTATGAGTGATGCTTATTAAATCACTACTTTCCTCCTAAACTTTTAGGAAGAATAAGGTACATGAGATATAAATAAATTGTTAGTTGTTACTGTAAAAACAAAAATCTTGTATGCATTTAGTTTACTAATTATGTGTTGAAGCCATCCTTAAAGATGATTTTGTTTCTATGAAGCCAAAAGCACCAAACAGTGGAGGCACAACAAATACCTTATCTTCAGAACTTTTTCCCTCTAACGTATGATCCATGTTTCAAAAAATGGTGTATAGAGTATAGAGGGAAAGCTCCCTGAATCCCCAGCCAAGCTGCTACTCCATGCCATATACTATAAGAAAAAGAACACTCAAAGAATATATGACGACATGTTTCAACGACATTAAAAGAGAAAATGCAAGAAGTCTCTCTAACCATATCAACCACTCCAAGAGTAGTTAGAGCAGATCTAGTGTGCAGCATGTCATGAAAATTTCTCCACGCAAAAACACGGACCTTTGATGGAACCTAGCAACGCCAAACACCTCTTAAAATCTTGCTCATATCTGGATAAATGACTGCTGAATATATATCCTGCGCATGAAGCATGACTTGAAAGCTTGACCTGGCAGTATATCTATCGAGAACATCATGTTTCCATGCCCACTAGTGCGAAGCTAGTATATCTTGGCCTATTCATACCCATCAACAACAAAAGTAGATCAACAACTAAATCATTGTCCCAAGAGAATTAATTTTGACTCAAACACAGCCTCCAAGACCGACTATCGCCCTCCCAAACCCCTTCCTTTGCCACAATCATATTTTTATTATTAGTGAGCGAAAAAAGACGAGGGGAGAAGTCTTTTAAAGGATCACTACAGATCTAAACATCACTCCTAAAGCCGACTAAAGACCTGTTCCCTCACCTGATTTTAACGATCTCTCCGAACCAGCTCAGGTGAGTGCCATTAGACCTTCCAACTGACAACAAATTGAGCCACCATGAAGATTGCTTCGATCTATTAATATGGCTGAGTTCATTTACCATGGCATCTGATTATGGCTGAGTTGACTCAACATAGCTTCTAATACTCTATTGGGCACAAGAGAAACAAAATATTATCACACAGTTAAAATAAGAGATGAGAAAAGAGAAACTGAACACATGTAATTGAATATATCGTACAAAATAGCATTCGGTTCTACAAGACACCGTGCATTTCCAATTTAAGAGAAGAGATGTATTAAGCAACTCGAGAGGTTCTTAACAGCCACTTAAAGTCTTTGGAAGGCAAATCTTGTCCCAATTAACCCAACAGACTTTATTCAGATGACCGTAATTTAAGTTCCCTTTTGCAAAAGTTACATGGCTGTGATGTAACTCTGCATACTTTTTATAATATATTGATGCTTAAGGGGGGCGTTGAGTGATCAAAAGTGCAGAAAGCATATTCGACGAGCAAACTTGACATGTTTTCTAAGTAAGTAGATACATCAATGAACTAAATTGATCATATGGAATTACAAGAATACCATGTAATAAAAATTACTTAGCCAAATAAAGAAATTTCATCTTTGATTTATTATCTTTGAATTAATACTCTCTCTAACTGTTTATCTTTTGATCTATTACGGATACGTCTTGTGTTCGAAAAAGATTGTTCAATCAAATATTTGATATGCCACCCACTTGGGTTGATCTGGTGGTATTGGCTTGTGACCTAAGAGTGTACTCCTCCTCGAGATCTCAGGTTCGATTTTCTCCGGTGTCAATTTGGATGGATTAATTTAGCTTCTTCAAACAAATTTTTTTTTGATTTGCCGTTCAAAAACAATATATATCTACGAAGCTCTATAGTAAGTTAATCGTCTTCCCAAAAAAAAAAGTAAGTTAATCGTCTAATAGGGGCAATAGTAACACTGTTAATGATAGAAATTTGTTGTTAAGAATTATCCAATCCATCTCGGTTCACTTAGAAACAAAAGTTCAACGAGCATTCATCAATTAGTTAGTTTTTAAATAATCGACCAAACTTGATAGTGATAACAATAATAATTCATAAATAATTCACTAAGTCAATCTATAATTAATTCATTAATTAATTAATCTAACTCATTTTGTATTAATCTATCTTCTTTGGTTCGTTCAAAAAAAATCCTATAGTACAACATTATTCATAAAATATTGATCATCAAGACATTAAGAAGAAAAAAAAATTGGGTAAGACAACTCTTTATTAGAACGTGCACACCATGCTTAGACAACTAGGCACACCATGCTTAGAACAAATGTTTAGCATATCCAATTGATAATTTTTAATACCTTGTTATCATCAAAACTTAAGAGTCTGATATTGTGAAACACCCTTTGTTCCAACAATCTCCCCCTTTTTGATAATGACAAACATAAGTATTTAAAATATCAATTGTTGATAACTTAATTAACAAGTTGACCTTGGGGTTCTGAGGTTTGTAAGCTCAGAGTCTGAGGTTTGTAAGCTCTGACTCCCCATGAGTTTGATAGTCTTTAAGGTGAGGTTTGTAAGCTCCCCCTAAGTCCTATCCAGGTTAATTAAATTTATTTTAAGCACATTAAACAATGTCTTGCACAAAATTTAAAAACTTGAGATAATCAAATGATTCTCCTTAATGAAGTTGTTATAAAATTTCACTAAGCTTGGGCTCAGAGTCTTAATCAAATACTTTCTACTACTCCCCCTTTTGTCATTAATCAAAAAATAAACAAACAAAGGCAAGTAAAGAAAAACATAGAAAAAAATATGACTCTGAATGAACTTTATATATTAAAAACAATTTATAAACAATAACATTACAGAAAAAAAAAAAAAATACAAACAAAACACAAAACAAAAAAAAAAGGTTTGCTCCTAAGGGTTAGGCTTGTTTGTTCATCAACTGGGCTATCAAAGCTTCTTGACGTTTAAGCGCAGCTTCCATTTCCAGTTGCTTCTGAAGTAGAAGATCTTCTCTAGCTTTAGCAGTAGCTAAATCTTTCTGAGCTTATTCTCTAACCTCCTTGACAATCCTTCCTTCTCTTGTCATATACTCTAACTTGTGATAGAAAGGAGTGTAGGCTAGAAGAAGAGGATCTTCTTTAATCAGATGCACAGGCTTAGTGCGATGCAGATTGGCAGCCTGTTGAATCTTGATGCATTTGATACTGACAGCATCCAAAAATTCAGAAGTTCTATCTATCAGAGATGCCCATCTTCTTTGATAGTCTTCTGTTAAGGCAGAGGACCTTCTGAGTTGAACTAGTCTTTGCAGTTCAACATTCATGTTCATCACTTCAGACTCCAGAACCTCAGACCTCAACAAGTTTGGATTGGTTGGTTTGGTGGTCTGAATGGTTGAGGATGATGAAGGTTGGTCATTTGTAGTTGATTGGTTGTTTTTTTCTTGGTTGGTTCAGAAACAGTTATTGCCATAGATGGTTCAGACTCTGTAACTTGTACAGATTCAGGAACCACTGTCTCAACAACAGGTTCTGGAATGGCCTTTTGTGGAGAATGTGTTGTTTGGTTTTGTGTGATTTGAGTGGAGGTGGTAGTTTCTGTTGGTGGTTCAGGTTGTTGTTGTTGTTGGTTTACTAAATCAGTCTGTTTAGGAACTGATGTAGTGGCTTTTTCTGGTGTTTTGTTAATTGTATGGGTGGGGACAGTTGCTGCTGCAGATGGTTCAGAAGCTGCAAATTGTACAGGTGCAGGAACCACTGTCTCAGCAACTGGTTCAGGTAGGATTACTTGAAGTGGAATGGGGTAAGCTAGATTTGAAAAGGAATCAGTCTGCTGAGAGCCTGATCTAGCAGCTAAACGTTTGTTGACAAGATCAATAAGATCTTGTGTGGGTTCATCAAAAGCAGATGAGTCTGAAGATTCGTTAGAGTCTGAGGATGAAGTGCCTGATTCGTCTTGAAGTATCTGCTCAAAGTCTGTTTGCACGCGTCTTCTTTTTCTGATTAGAGCCTCAGAGTCCTCATCTTCTGGAGCTTCTTGCTGAGGAGGAACACCAGATGATGTAGGGGCAGAAGTCTTTGCTACCTTAGCAACTGGCTCAGAAGTATCCTCAAGATATTCAGCCTCTGTCATCTTCCTCCTTAGAGACTTCTTGTTTCTGGCAACAGGCAGAGCTCCACCGTACATTTCATCAGGAATGTCACTGATTTTGATGACTTTGCCAGTCGTTTCAAAATATTCCTTCATGAACATAACTCTGACTTCCAAGGGATCTTGTTTACAGATTGGAGATCACAGATGATTCCTTCAAGTCTGTACTTAGCTGTTTGAGATCCTGTTTCTTGATAAGCTTCATTGCTACCAGAGTTGCTCCATTGATGATTCTCCCAGTTACTGTGCAGAGTTGAGCATCAGTAAAGTAATTTACCTCTTTGAGAGAATTCAGAATTCCTCCTTGATAAAAGATTTCTGACAGAAGCCTTCCATAGGGAACAAAGTTCTTGTGAATGGTTTGGCTATCTCTCAGATTCTTCACCAAATGTCTGAAGATGAACTTAGGCACATTTGCCTTTTCCTTAGTCAGAAAAAGATGAAGAAACACCTGATGATCAAGAGAAGGCTTATCTCCACCACTTCCCTTAGGTAGAAGATTTTCATTCTGAATTTTCAAGAGCACCTTTGTTTTCATGTCCAAGTCCTTGTACTTCCCTTTGATGATACTGTGGTACAAGGTTCTGTTAACAACTGGAATCCATGTGCTTTTCTTGCTGTTTAGACCATAGACGAATCTTCCGTCTGAAGCTCTTCTGATTGCTCCAGCAATAGTATCTACTGAGATAACTACTGAAAGTCCCATGATGCTTGATCTAATTTCCTCCACTCTGAAAGGTTCCAATCCCATTTCTTTACGAGTTTTTCCTTGTAGACTAGGATTAATCAGTATCTTTTCTTCCATTTCCAGTTGAGAAGCCTTCAGGTCATAGATTTCTGCTCGAACCCAGAAGTGCCTGACCAGTGTTAAGTATGTTGGACCATTAATCATATTGAAAAACTCTATCAGATCCTGTGCCTGATAGATGCTTCTTAGGTCACAACCATGATGAGCAAGTGAGAGGAGATCCACTGGGTTTTCAACCTGAACGTTTAATTCCCATTCTTCCAAAGACATGGTTCTTCCTCTGATCTCATAACCTGAAGCTGTCTGATTTGATGATCCAATCTCTTGTCTTGCACTTGATGACGCCATTGATGAACTTTAAGGTTTGGGGTTTCTAGGTTTTCAGTTTTGGAGAGAAAATGATCTTTCACAGAGAGTGCTCAAAAACTTGAATCAAAGTGGAAAACAGAGTGAGATGTGTGTGACTGATATATATAGTGAATTTGTCAAAACGTTT
>Ga0315915_1005818_pt1 | contig 15258 bp, 8 predicted proteins | sample MpolbnodulesMG_FD_207738 | JGI IMG/M metagenome (GOLD analysis project Ga0315915, IMG submission 207738) | Medicago polymorpha root nodule microbial communities from Los Angeles, California, United States - branched nodules | ecosystem: Host-associated > Plants > Roots > Nodule | place: USA... | reverse complement strand
TATTTTTTATTTTTTATATATATATATATATATATATATATATATATATATATATATATAATAAGATATTTGCTTTAAATTTTCAACAATGGAAATAGTTGTAGGATCCATGCTTTTAAGAGGATCCATGTACTAAATTTATATACTCAATTTCCAAAAAGTTCATCTTCTATATTCTTAATCTATAATAGAAATTAAACATGTAGTCCAAAGTCCTTTTTTTTAAGGTGATAGTCCAAAGTTCTTATACATTCTTATTTATCCAAATTATTATTCCATTAATCTAATTGATACAATGATGAAAAAAAATGCGTCAACGGCGCAACTCGTGCGTCCGTTCTCGTGCGTCCGCACGGGTACAACACTAGTATTACACAAAAAATTCCATCTAGATGAATTAATTTAACCAAGTCATACTTCATCCTGTCTCTATACAATATTTATTTTGATGTAAAATGTGATATACGTGCAAATTAAAATAAAGTCATATGTGATTATGCCATTTTTTTTTATCAATGATTATATATTTTCTAACCTACAATGAAGTTTCTAAAGAAATATTTTTTAAAAAATTCCAATCATTCAAAACATTTGTTTGTAGTAAAACAAATCATTATAATATAGGAAATGTATTTTTTTTCAGTCTAATACAAGGAAATGTTAAGAAGTGTAAAGAGTAAATTTTATAATTATTTCTACCTAAAATTTCATTTATTTTTTTAATTCTTAACAAGTGTTCTTGGATATTTTTAGCATCATCCAATATTGGTGTCCAAATACAAACCAATAAAATAACCGTAAACCGATCCAAAAAACCAAAAATCGCAAAAAATTGAATATTTTTGGATGCCTTTAAATGTTGTTTTGTAAAAACCGCTAGGATCATATCAGATTTTGCATCACTTTCTCAAAACCAAACCGAACCGTAAAAGTAAATATTAATACTTATTTATTCTTTTATTAGTATTATATATTGCATTATTATGTTGCATGTTGGTTTTTAATCTTATATGTTGCACTAATTTAATCTATATCTGTAACGCCCACACTAAACGTATCTAGAAAGTTCAGCACGTGCATTATCTTTAGTATTGGATACATTAAAATTGACAACATAAAGACTTCAAATGAATATTATATACAACAATACGCGTTCGTACAATCATCAATACAATACTACTCGTCCAAAACATAGAAAAATACATCCTTAAAGTCCATAACATCCTGCAGCGGGTACGAACGAGCACTTGCTGATTATCCATCCGGCTACAAGCTTGCTAAATCCTGCTAAACCAACCTGCTGATCTGAAACAAATAAGGACTGGGATGAGACATAATGTCTCAGTGAGTTCTACCTAATCCTAGGCTATAGGTAACCTCGGGGAAACCTAGGGTTACCACGTGTCTACAATACAACCTGTCGGTTTATTATACGTGTGTGGGTCATGCTTACCTAGACGGTCGTGCATACTAGATCCGTCGTATGTTCTTCTTAACTTGTCTTACAAGCATTGATATACATTAAACGTGTCATGGCGGTTAAGGGAACCTAAGACCGCTATACCAAGATACGCTAAACGCATCAAGGCCTGAACATAACTTATTCATGACACGATCCTAAACCGGACGATCGGGGAGATCCTAAGATCCTCAATGGTATAACTTCATAGCTTGTTCTATTTGCATAAGCTTGTACATGTCCAATAGCATATCATAATCATAATCATAGTCTTTCATTATGTTAGAGGTTAGCGTTGAACAAACATAGTTATCTTGATTCATTTTACGGAATGCATCGAGTGGAGTAACCCCGAATACAATCCCTTACATGATCGATGAAACCTAGCTAAGGTACATCGAACTCCCTCAGTGTCGTGCAGGCCCCCCTTGCGGAGCTTGTCCCATTCCCCTGGCGTGAACCTCTTGTATCCCTCTGGCGTGGATAGCAAGAAACACGACACCTACATCTTGCTTATAGTCTTGATCTTATACATACATAAAAAGGGTTTAACCTAAACATGCTTGCTTATTTACCACGGGTCCATGATCTACCCGATTAGCGGTAAAATACTTGCTTGATCATTCTTGTTCATGTGTGAAGAGACTACACTAATCACTTCACGTCTTAATATACTTAGTACTTTTGCTAGCATTCTAGTTCTCGACAATCTAGTCGAGGCTCTATGTTTCATCCCCATACTTAGTTTATCGCTACCCGATTAAACGTGCTTAAACTCTCTTGTGCCATTCTTGATGTATATGTTAATATTGGCCATGATTTTCATTTCAAGAATCGTTTGATGTTATGTGCATTGCTTAGATGTTGTTTAGGGGTTATAAAGTTGGAAACCATTGCAAGAAAAGCCTCCGACTGCACTACAGGCCCCAAGATGGGCCAACAAGCCAATGAAAAGTTGGCAAAGGCAGTGGCATTTCGCTATTACCGAAGTATTTCGCTAATAGCGAGTTTCTTCAGGTCTGTAGTGCAGAATTTTCATTTTCACCCTAAAGTCATCAAATTTGACCCTGCAATGCACACTACATATCCAGTAACTCATATAGACATTAAGAATCATCTTGCATGGCAATTTTAACACAAACATCTCAAGATTTGGCAAAAGGGGCACTAGGGTTCTTATTTCCTACATAACATAATTCATAATTCTCACAAGAATCTACATAACCCAAAGGTGGGAAAACTATCTATAGAACTTACTTATTGATTGAAACAATCTTCAAGCTTCACTTCATATTGTTCAAGATCAAACCCTAGCCCTTGATGCTCTTGCTCAAGATGTTCCAATGAATTACCATTCCAATTCTTGTTGCTTTCTTGCTTGCTAAGACACCATAATTCATGCTTGACTATCAATTACACAAACTTGGGAAGATTAGTGGATTAGAGAGGGAGATTGGGGCGATGGTGTAGAGAGAAGGAGGAGAAACTCTTTTTCTTTGGAAGCTTAGAGAGAGAAAGCTTGAAGAATAGAGAGGCACTTAGCACTAACATCCCTTATATACCCTCTTGATGCAAATACCAAAATACCCTTCGTCTTAATCGTTCCTTCTCTGACACTGATAATTCAACCTGTGTTTAACTGACAATGCCTAATAGTATCTTCCGTCTTGCCATAACCTTCCCGGACACTCTCCCTCTGATACATCGACTGGTAATTTCCAATAACTGACGAGTGAGATATTACATAATCGATAATTTTCATACTGTAATTTTAATTTTTTTAATCTATTAATTTTTTAGGCTTAAATGCTCAATTGGTCCCTTAACTTGATTTCAAGTATCGGTTTGGTCCCGTAAGTAATAAAAGGTATGTTTAGGTCCCTTAACTTTATTTAAAGTATCATTTTGGTCCTTTCTGTTAATTTAATTCAAAAAATAGTTAAGTTTAGGGACCAAACTAATACTAATTAAATAAGCTAAGAGACCAAACTAATACTAGTTAAATAAGTTAAGAGACCAAAATTTAACCTTTTTTTGCATTAAATTAACATAAGTGACCAAACCGATACTTGAAATAAAGTTAAGGGACCTAAATGGACCTTTTATTACTTATGAGACCAAACCGATACTTGAAATCAAGTTAAGGGACCAATTGAGCATTTAATAATATATTTTACATCAAAAAATATTTTACATTTTGGATATTCAAAAACCGATCTAAATTAAGCTGTATATATTTAGATCAAATTAGTTTGTATTTTTTTAGAATAGTAATTCAAACCGAACCACCGAATCGCATGCGATTTTTATTTTAGATTTGATGATATTTTATCTCAAAATCGATCCAAATGGCGCCACAAACACCTTTATCATCCAATTCTATTAGAGTAGTATACTAGAGAAACGAAAAGAGCAGCCATGCCGTTGGCCCACGCTCTTCAATTACTCCCTTCGGTCCTATTTATGAGAAAAAATTGACTTTTTAGATTCATTGAGTAAATTAATGTACTTGGTATAGAATATAAACTAAATACATCATTTATACAATTAATCAAAAAAGTCAAATGTTTTTTATAAATAGGACCAAGGGAGTATTTAATTTTATACCATGCTGTGGCATTCTTTTCTTATCATAATTAATAGACATTGACTTTAGAACACATCAATTAATAACCTCAAGTCTTGAACTTCATCTAGCCAAACCATATATTGTTTTATTTGACAATCATTTCATCACAAAATAACAATGGCAAAAAGACTCATACTCATTTCCATCCTTAGATTTCTTAGCTGCATGACCCTCTTCTCAAAATCAATAGCACAATCAACAAATTATGTAGGTGATGATTGCCACAACTCAACCGAACAATCTCTTACAGCTACATACAAATCCAACCTTAATAAAGTCCTTTCATTGCTCTCATCTGATGCTATTGTAAGTAAAGGATATAATCACACAAGTATAGGAGAGAACACAGTTGATGCTGTCTATGGTCTCTATGATTGTAGAGGTGATGTCACTTCATCATTTTGTCAATTTTGTGTCTCTACTGCTGCTTCAGATGTTCTTCAACGCTGTCCTAATAGAGCTTCAGCTGTTATATGGTACAACTTTTGCATTTTCAGGTACTGATCGTAACGAATCCAACAACATCTAACATCTTATATGATATAATTTATCTTTCTATATTAACAGAAAAATATGGTCAAAGTATGTCAGGTCAATAGTGCATATTGTCAAATAGTCATCTAATATGGGACGGAGGGAGTGTAACTTAAGATTTCTAAATATGTCTTTGAGTAGGTATTCCAACCATAATTTTTTTGGAAACCTCACAACAAGTCCATCATGGGAAACGCCGGGGTCAAAAAACATCACTAATCCACAAGAACTTGATAAAGCTGAGGATAATATGCAAAGTTTAATAAGTGAAGCTACTTTGGAGACCAGTAAGTTGTATGCAATGGGGGAGTTCAATTTGAGTAATGAAAAAAGATATGGATTGGTGCAGTGTAATAGGGACCTTAATGACAAACAATGTAATCAATGTTTGGAGGCAATGTTAGACAAAGTTCCTAAATGCTGTGGGACAAAGATCGGCTGGCAGGTTCATGCTCCAAGTTGTTTGATGAAATATGATGATTTTATGTTCTACCAACTTACTTCTGCAACTTCTGCTCCTTTGCCAAATCCAGGTATGTATGGTAGATAATTTATGATTCACTTTTTTTATTCTTGTTACAAGTTTGTTTCTTCCTTCTTTCAATTATGATGATAATCAAACATCATTTAAATACTCTAGTTTTATAATCTAGACTAAAATCTTTTGAGGGGAGACTTAAATCCATACTGACTAGCATCGTGTAGTTATCAATGATGAAATATATTTTTTTACTTTCTAAAAAAGTGCGTATGTTTTTCTTTACGAATAGTTTATTTATAAAAGAATTTCTTTATACTCCGTTGTTCTGAATGGAGCTGAACTTAATTTTTTTAATTAAAATTTGAATTCGAGTGTTGTGGATAAAAAAACTTGATTGAGACAAAACAGTATACTAAAGATGATAGATTAGATTATTCATCTACCATCAAAGATATTTGACAACAATAATCTCTATATCTATATATATATAAAGATTATATATTATTTTAGATTGATTTTTTGTATCTTTCAATCGTACTCTTCATTTAATTAATTAAAGAAATTAGCTAAATCTTATTACGTTATAAACAATTTAATTGTGGTATATTCTAAACAATGATAACCAAACACAATAAGATAAAAATTCAATTAAACGCAATAAAAAAGCTGAAAGACGGATACATAAATGCTTCTTAACGTAGTGATTATAAAAAATTATCTTACTCTTTTCAAAATTAAATATTTGCACATGCTTGAAAAAATAATATTCGAAATGGTTAGCCTATCACTATCTAAACCTAAACTCAACATATAATGACTTTTAAAAGGTAATAAAGAAAAAAAAATGTTTAATTTCCTTCAAAACAAAAGAAATTATTTGTATAAGCTTTTGACTCCAGGGACAAGTAAATACTAATCAACAAAGTTTTAGCCAGTATAATAGTTAATGTTCCTGTCAATATTTATTATAAATATAAATTATCATTCCTATTTTCTTCTAAATCATTGTCAATGGGTCAAATCAAAGGTTTGGTGAGATTATTCAGTGTGAAACTTTAGGTTGTCTTTTTTTTTTGGTTGATGAAACTTTAGGTTGTCTATATGTGCTTGACTTTTCAAAATAACGATGGTTGTTTTCTATAGATTTTGTGTTGCTCAAAACAGAAAAAATAGTCTATAGGATAGCTTTTGATAGGTTATCTAAAGAAAATAGAGAGTACTCCCTCCGTTCCTTTTTATATGTCTTTTTATGGTGAATTTTTCGTTCTTATTTAACTGTTTTTTTGGTATTTTAAGGGTACGGTTTGTCAATCATACCCTTTGTCAATTATTTTTATCTTTTTCAATAAAACTAATTAATGCTATCTATTTGGAACAATTTTTTTTCTTAAACAAAGTTAGTTTCTTGTTGTCTTCAAATTTAAACAAAATTTTGTTAGAAACAATGGTTCCAAGAAGAGTTAAAATTCTATAAATAAAGATGAGTAACAATTGTTAAAAATCTCAAGTGCAAAGTAAAGGAACAAATTATAGAGAAAAAAAATAAAAGACTCCATGAATGTTCAAACGAAAGGAAAAGTGGAAGACTCGTTAGAATTGCTGATAAGAGGTGAAGAGAGAGCAATAGTTGAAGACTCATTTGACAAGATACAAGAACAAGAACAAAATGAAAATGAAGAAGAAGCTAGAAGTTTCATTAATATAATTTTTATATTGACTTAAAATAATTAAAAAGATGTTACGAGAGAGTGTGTAAAAAAATAGGAATTTGTTGGAGAAAAAGATAATAATTGACAATTGTTTGTTACGAGAGAAAGATAACATATTAAATTTATTGGAAAGATAAAGTGTGTGCAAAAAAATAGAAATTTATTGGTGGATTAAAATGAGGGTATAATAGGAAGAAAATGTGCAAAAATACACTTCGAGATTATTTTGATATTCAATAAAAAAACTTAAATAATTTTGATATTCAATAACTTAGAGATTATTATTTTAAAATTTTTATAAAAAACACAAACTATGTTCTGTTTGTTTACTAAAATAAAAATTAATTTTTCTTTTTAAAAGTTACAACTATATAAAAATCAATTTTTAGTACAAAATTACCATGAATGACCCTAAAATAACAAAACACAATGAATATATTAGAATGACAATTTTCTTTTTTAAAGATGTTTTTTATTCAAAAATATCTCTATCGTATTTTCTATCAGATATAAGAAAAAAATATATTTTTTGAGAAGCTACTAATAACAACTTCTCATTTGAAGTTATCTTTTGATTTTTTATTTTACTTTTAAGTTGTAACAAACAGATACAATACTTTTAAAAATGATTTCTTTTCTGTTTAAAAAACTATCACAAACGGGCTCCAAAGCTCAGTGATAAAACATACTTAAATAGACTTTTCAAACCACATTTGGCCAACCTAGACCAGACCATATATTTTATCAAATTGAGTTAAAAGAGCTCAGTTAAGGAGTTACGATCTGATTAGGGTTTACACACAAAAATAAAATTAATCAAGACTTATGATCCAATCGGTTTAGCATTTTTGAGGGGCCTATTGAGCAATCCATAAATGCCCAAGGCAATCTTGTGACAGATGTGGGTTTATCTGAGTTGACCCAATGATACAAATTACTAGCAAATGTACTCGTGTGTCGACAAGTAGTAAGATTTATAAAAGATTTGTCTTCACAAGGATTGTCTAATTTCCACTCGACTTTGCGCTTATGATTAGGGTATTTGTAATAAAATGGGGGTTTTCACTTGACAATTTGATCGGTTTAATTTTCTAGAGAGAGAGAGAGAGAGAGAGAGGGAGAGGGAGAGAAGGTCATGTCAGATTCCTTCCTTGAATTGCTTGTGTAACTACAAATTATGAATACAATGTTATTGGTTACGTTATTTTAATACATTTGGACAAAATAGCTAGGCCAATGTCTTGGTCACTAAATCTCTTCAACTCTTATTGTCCCCTGATGTCTCGGTGAAGTCTATAACCCTCGAAGGTTTAAGAACACCAAAGTAAGTAACCTTTATGATTAATCTATGTCTAAATCTAATCAATAGTAGAATGATTAAAATAAGTCCAGCCAACAAAGTTAGGGTTAGTACTCATCGTGACTTAGATCAATTTATGGACATCTGAAGACGCATGAAAGACATTAAAAACAATATTAACTGAATATAATGGCAAAGTAATCAACTGAATAATTTAAAGTTACATAATCAAATAGTTACAAGGAAGTTCCTTTTTCATGACCTAACCTAGAGAATATTAGCTACTTATAGTTTCTTAACATATATAAATAAATATGAATAAGAAAATATGAGAAAAGGATCATCAATTGATGATTTATTCACTTCCGAATGGCTTCAGTTGCTATAATCCTTCCAAAATCGTGTTTCTATCTTCATCTACTCGTTAAAAAGTATTTTTCCATTGACCTAGGTGCCTGATATTTATAAGCGAGTGTTTCCCTATTTTTTAGGGTAAGTTGATTCACGATGCGAGCCTAAATCTAGCGACGCGAGATAGGTAGTGAGCTTTCTTTTGGCATGCCATTCTATTCTCACGATGCGGGTTTGTAGCCCACAATACGAGATAGATAGTAGCGATCACATTGATTTCCAATCGTGTCTCGCGATTCAGGGTACGTAGCCTGCGATGCAAGATTAACAGTAGCTGACTCCTTGGTTTCTTCATTTCTTGCTTCATTTCTTCTCACAAGAATGTCCGTAACGACTATGCCCCAAGTATCACCAGTGATAAACTTGTAAGAAAAGCACAACACAATTACAGAGCTGTCTAATTCGTATGAGTATCCATAGCTTTAAGGCTTTTTTTTCCTTCTTTTGTCATCTCATGACATTTTGAATGATTTCTTTACAAAACGCGACTAAAACACATGTAAACTAACTACTTTGTCTCTAAAATGACTCTAAAAGTGGACTAAAAACCCTATATCATTCGTTGTCATCATCCAACATTTATGATGTATTAATTAATTATTATACAAAAAAAATATTTTTATAAAAATAAAATAAAAAGTATTCATATCATAAAGAAGCTTTATGGGTATGTATATGAAAAGAGATTTGGAGAAATGTGACATGTTCATCTTTGCTATTGTTGCACTTACGTACAGCCGAGGAAGGAGGTTCAAGTAAATCAAAGACCTTGATCATCACTATTGTCATTGTGTTGGTGGTGGTACTCATAAGTTGTTGTATCTTCTTCATATGGAGGCGGAATCGCTCAAATAAAGGTAAGTAACACAATTTGTAAAGTACTTATCATTAAAAATTCTGTAAACTCATTTATGATCATAAGAAAAATGTAATACTTAACAAGTTTTCTTTATTTGGTTATAAATATATAAATCTTAGATCTATTAGAAACAATGCTTGTCTTAGATCATAAGGAAAAATACATGTGTCGTGGTATTTTATATTTGTTACATTAGCGGTGTCTATGTATCTGTATCGATCCTCTAGAAAAATGTATTTGTATCAATGTCGTGTGTCTGGTATTTATGTATTTCACATATGTTAATAAGTAAAAATTCAAACTAATAAAAATATTAATAAGAAAAAATTCAAACTAATAAAAGTTTTTTAATATAGATGGACTAGCATCAAAGACAATTCCTATATCTCAGCATGGCCATACTCAAGGAGAGGATTCATATAATGCCGACCTACCAATAATCCCTTTAATTTGGATTCGACAAAGCACTAATAACTTTTCAGAATTATGTAAACTAGGAGCAGGTGGTTTTGGTCCTGTTTACAAGGTATGTTTTCTTATTTTGAATTCAGAAATTAATGTTAATATTTAAGAGTCATGCTAACCGGTGTTCTTGAGGAACTGGTTAAGCGTACCAAAAAAGAAAATTATTACTAAAAGGGTCATGTTAATCGGTGCTTTTGGGGCACTGGTTAATAATTAGTATTTTATTCTTTATCAAAGTGTGAATATGATCATTTAACTCATTCACAAGCATGTATAGTTTTGCTTAATCAAAGTTGCCATATTTTATTTTGATTTTTTTTTAATTTCTTTTCAACATTTATTTCAGGGTAATTTAGTAGATGGAACAGAAGTTGCAATCAAAAGGCTGTCTATAACATCTGGTCAAGGTTTAGAGGAGTTCACAAATGAAGTGATCTTTATAGCTAAATTGCAACATAGAAATCTTGTGAGACTTTTGGGTTGTTGCATTGAGGATAATGAAAAGTTGCTTGTTTATGAATACATGCCAAACTCTAGCCTTAACTTTCATCTATTTGGTATGTTTTAATATACTTAATTCCTTTCTAGAAGTAATTTTTGTGTGTGTGAATTAGATATTTTTGTGCAGAGACTAATTTCTTGAGTCAAGTAAAACCGTTAGATGTGACAAAGCTCTCCCTAAGTTCTTTTTATGGCTTCTACATATGATTATATGAATCATATATATTCTTTCACATCCATCAAAATATTATTACTAGTATATATTGCATTTTGGATGAAATGTTAATATGCAAACCTTTAATTTAGTCTTTAAATTAAACTATCATTCTCTTCTCTATTTTCTATACTATAGAAATATAATAATTAGTCCGTAAACTATTATTAATTTATCAAATTAGTTCCACAATTGCCTTAAAATAAGAGAAAAATGATGGTTTACAAACTAACTTGATGAATTAAAAATAGTTTAGGAAGTACTTAATAGATTTCTATAGTTCATGGACCAAAGGAAGACAGTGTAATATAATATGTGGACTAAATTAACGGTTTATTCAATTGTTAATACATTGAAGGAGATTGCTTGCAAATAAAGTTATGAAATATGAATTGAGAAGAAAGAGAGTAATTATTTCCTCTACAAATATTTTCCTCAATAACACAACTTCCTTGCTCAAGTTTTGTTACTTGTTCTATGCTCCACCCTTTTTTTGTGCGAAATAACCTTTTCTTTGTAACTTGAATGTTAGATGAAGAAAAAAGAAAACTTCTAGATTGGAAGTTAAGACTGAACATTATCAATGGAATTGCAAAAGGACTCTTGTATCTTCATGAAGACTCTAGACTAAGAGTAATCCACAGAGACCTAAAAGCAAGTAATGTTCTTTTAGATCAAGAGATGAATCCAAAAATATCTGATTTTGGATTGGCAAGGGCATTTGAAAAAGGTCAAAGTCAAGAAAACACAAGAAGAGTTGTGGGCACATAGTATGTGTTATTTTGTCAATTCTTTCAATTCAAGATGTAATTAATTGAAAAAATTAATATGCTAAATTGATCTACATTCTAATTAGTATTATGCTGATTTGATTTTGTGCAGTGGTTACATGGCTCCAGAATACGCTATGGAAGGGTTATATTCAGGGAAATCAGATGTTTTCAGTTATGGAGTTCTTTTATTAGAAATAATATGTGGAAAAAAGAATGGTGGATTCTATCTCGAAGAACATGGTCAAAGTCTTCTTATATATGTGAGTTTTTCTTCTTTCATTTTAGTTACTAATTAATTGGTCAGTAAAAGAAGTTAGTAATTAATAGTGTTAACTATATTATTGATTTCTTTAAAATTGATTTTAATTTTTTTATTTTAAAAAATGATCATTTTTATTCTCTATATGCATGCAGAGTTGGAATCTTTGGTGTGAAGGAAAAAGTATGGAACTGTTAGATCCAATACTGAAAAATACATACATAAGCAATGAAGTAATGAAATGCATACACATTGGATTGTTATGTGTACAAGAAGATGCAGTGGATAGACCAACCATGTCCAATGTTGTTGTCATGCTAGCAAGTGACACAATGACACTTCCGAATCCTAATCATCCTGCATTTTCAGTTGGAAGAAAAGTAACTGATGATCAATCAACATCTAAAGCTTCCAATGATCCTTCTGTCAATGAAGTAACAGTAACAAATATTTTACCTAGATAGTGGGTATAACATGGTAAATAATTTGGACTCAAATTTCCTACATTGAAATTTCCTAAAGTCACTTCAGTCGGTTCATTTAAGTCGTTGTATAGACATAGGACAATTTATAAAACGACGTCCATGAATCTCAACCGTTTGATTTTTATCAATGATCGAGATTATTAGATAATAGCCTATTGAGCTTATACTGTTGAGCCTTTTATATTTATATGTTGGTCATTATAGGTTTTACTATATATACATTCTCTTTGTAACTGTTTCATCAAGGTATATTATGTACAATATATTGAAACCCTAGCCTCTTTATCCTTCACCTATTTCGTAATCTTTATTGTAAACATGATATCCAGAGCTTGGTTTGTACATCCTTGTTGAATTACCTCACCACTATTCCGTTGTTAAATTCCTAAAAGTTGAGAATGTGTTTGCTTTCCATTAGCATATTGGAAGTCTCCTACACTTGATGGTGTTCCTTCCTATGGTTTAAAGCATTTGTTATCTCTTATTTGTTATTGGTTGGCCCAGAGTTTGAAAGTTTGGTTTGTTCGAGTTTATATCCTTGTTGCTTTTCATTATTGCTTGGATTTTGTAGTTGATCGATCTTGTTGGGTGGAGACATGTTGTTGAGAATGAGAAGGCTTTTGAGAAGATTTAGGAATTGAAATTCTAATGACGTAAACTTGAAATTGTTGTTGATGGGATGTTTTTCAAGTGCAGTTCTCCGACAATGTTTCTAGTACAACTTAGTTGTTTTATTGAAGCTATTTAAGTTTGCTTCTGGAGTTGGTTTCGCTGAATCATGATTATCCTAATCTGAGGAACCTTGCAACACAAGTTATCCTTCCCACTCATAGCATATCTGAAAAATGAATGTGCAGACATTCTTGCTCACCTCCTCATTCTATGAAACTCTTATAACTAGCTTTATGAATTTTATAGTCTCTCATGTTTTTAGGAGGGCAATGAATGTGCAGACATTCTTGCTAATATAGGTTTATCTTCCAATTCTTTGAAAGTTTAGCTTGATCTTCCTAATTGTATTAGAGGCCCATTATACATGCCTAATTTTAGATTTGTTAATTAATATGGAGGTTTTGGTTTGGTCCCCTCCTTTTTTATATACTTTTTTCTTATCTTATATATATTTTGGTGGCCTGGTGCTTTGCTCACCTCCTTTTTGAATAGAAAAAAAAAGGACTTGAGTGAGGGGTTGTCTGACTTTGCTTTCTTCTACACCACAAAAGTAAATGTCGTGTCTGTGCTAAATTAACATTCATACAATATGTTTACAAATGTGTCAATATCAACAAGTAGAACTTTCTCAATACACATTAGCAAACAAATCAGCAACTAGACCAATTTTTCAATATTGACGGACAATTTGTATACAATTTTCTTTATTATGTTTAAGAATTATTGTGATTAAGACACAAATGTGATAGTGAAGCTTAAATCCGTACCATATTACAGACAAATTCCGTCTAGATGAATTCATTTAACCAAGTCACACTTCATCCTGCCTCTATACAATATTTTGATATGAATTAATGTGATATACGTGCAAACTAAAATGGAGTCAAATGTGATTATGCCATTTTTTTTTTTATCAATGATAATATTAAAGGTCTTGTTAACGAGTGTCTATGGGACACTCTTTAAGCATACTAAATAAAGTAATTATTCTTTCAAAATTTAAAAGTTTTCAATTTCCAATGCACTGATTACACAAAGTTTTATAAAAAGTTACTATTTAAAGTCTTTAATTAGTGTTCCAGGAGCACTAGTTAACATTTCCCTTTTATTCTAACCTACGATGAAGTTTCTAGAGAAATAAAAATATTAAAAAAATATTCAGCCGTTCAAATTTTTGTTTTAATAAAACAAACCATTTTAATATATATATGTAAAAACAATTTTCATTGGTTATTTGTTATGGAGAAAATGAGAGAGAAAACAAATTACATGCAATTTACATTTAATTTTACTTTAAAAATATATGATTTTTTGAAATAACATAATTAAGTATGACGAAAGTTTGTCTTTTTTACTTATAATTTGGAACGGAGGAGTACATGTGTATTTTAAAGAAACAAGAGTAGTCACACCATTGGCCACCCTCTTCAAATATTTAATTTAATTTTGATACCAAGATGTTGGTTTCTCGCAGAGCTGGCCCAATGCGTTTGTAGGTCTAAAGCAATATTTAAATTGAGACTTTTTTAGTGCGTTGATAGAGAAACATATAAATTAAGAACACTAAATATGTAATCTTATTTGAGACATGTCAAACATTAAATATGCGTATCTCTCATGGTCACAACATTGATTCGTTCGTTAGATCGTGAGTCTAACTCCTTCCGTTAGACTCAATCTCATTAGTGTAAGAATTTTTCTAAACAAAATTTTAGTTTCTCATTAATAATATATGTTGAGAATAATATTTAATATAGACATTATTTATCAATTATTAAACCTTGAAACAACAAATTAATCTTGAATTCTAACACAAATATTTACTTTTGCATATTTTTTTTGCACACAACCTATTTTAATATATTTCCAACAACTAACATCATATTAATAGAAATCTGAACAAAAAAAGAATTTAAGATACCATATGACTAATATAATATAGCTACATTTTTTTCTTCTTCTAAAAAAGTAATATAATAATAGCTACATTTGTAATCAAATTTGCTACATAAACTACAAGTTTACAACTCTTCATTTAACTACCAGAGTATCAGCTAAGCTAGGCACAAAAATGTTTAAAATTTTTGACTTACAAAAATATATTTAAAACGAAAAAGATTTAGAGACCTAATATGAAGCCTACAAAATTTGAGAGCCTAAAACCCTTACTTTAGTCGCAGCCCCTGAGCCGGCTCTGATTTCTTCACTTAGCATAATTAATACACATCGATTTTAGTACACATATCAATAGATAACCTCATCCTTGAATATGAATTTCAACTAGCTAGAACATATTGCTATGAAATTAATTTCATCACAAAAAAACTCATACTCATTTCCATCATTAGATTTATTAGCATCATCACCCTTTTCACAAAATCAATTGCACAATCACCAAATTATGTAGGTGATGATTGCACAATTCAACGGAAAATAATAATAATAATAATAATAATAATAATAATAATAATAATAATAATAATAATATTATCTAATAATAATATAAA
>Ga0315915_1005816_pt1 | contig 15261 bp, 20 predicted proteins | sample MpolbnodulesMG_FD_207738 | JGI IMG/M metagenome (GOLD analysis project Ga0315915, IMG submission 207738) | Medicago polymorpha root nodule microbial communities from Los Angeles, California, United States - branched nodules | ecosystem: Host-associated > Plants > Roots > Nodule | place: USA... | reverse complement strand
TATTGGAAGGTTCTTGAGAAATTTTACTTTGATGGTTTTCAATTTTTATTAGATGTTTTATGTTTCTGTTTACACATAAAGGATTACAGTCCAATTTTTATTTGATAATTTGCTTATTCTTATTAAAGACCCCTTACTTGATCTTGTGTATGCAAGAGTTTTGTGCACCGGGCTTCCCTTATTTTATGTGTTTTGTGGTATTTGACTATTATGGTTTAAAACATGAGCAATTGAATACAGTGAAAAGGGATGTATCAGAGTTATCATTCACGAATAGTAGAGCGTAGCAGCCGACCCCATAAGTGCTATAACGACTAAGAAGATGGTGGATAGTGGGATGGCCGCTATTTTGAAACTTACATACGCTTTATATAACTTATCATACGCTATTGGTGGGGTGCACACGTCACTTAAATCTCGTGATAAGCCACAATTGTATTCCATATATATCATGTACATTGCACGGGTCATCACACTTTTAAAAGCACATCATATTTTTAAGATTATGCGAACATCAAATGTACCACTGGAGATTGAATTTTCTTTTTTTATGATCTATATACTGCCACGTACACTCTTCGATGAAAAATCCATGTAAAAATTTATTTTGTGACTAATTTCTACAAAGCTTTTAGAGCAAAGAGTTTAGCAGCATTGTGAAGGTTTATGAACCAGTTAGAAAATCAGCTGGACCAAAGAAACAGGAAAACAGAATCAACAGAGACGTAGGATTAGTTTTTTCTTTGTTTCATTTGTAGACTAAGCGATAACACTACCACCTAAACTCACACACAACTTTGAGGTCCCGGTTTGAATCCAGGTAAAGGTGTTCAGCCTAACAATATCGGCATTGTTAGTTGATTCCTTATGGTCACAAACGGAAAATCTAGGTTTAGTTGGCCAATTGGTGCTACCTATGAAGGTGTTCAGCCTTCATAGGAGCTTTTACTATATATTCTCTTTGTAACCCTTATAACACGAAAAAGTCTTTCAATGAAGTTCATATTATCATTCTAGAGATGGTACGTTTGATCACCTTTTCTTTTCATTCTGCTCATTTCTTTCTCATCTCTCAAGTATCACAACATAACACATTTTACATCCTACTAAAATTCTGGACTTATTGCTTGTACAAGAGAGGAAAAGAGAGAGAATATTTCTGACATAAATGAAATCATTGTTCGCATCAATGCGATTCTGCGGACTGAAAATGTGACCAGTATTCTTTAACAAGCTTCCTGAACAATGATTCTTCTCTCTTCATCAAGTTTGTTGGCTTGTCATACTCCGCCAGTTTTCCTGAAAGTACGGTCAGAGACTTTCCTTTCTTTGAAAAAAATCAAGTAAGTGAAAACATATTCTTAACCTTTTCTTTTTCATGATTTCAAATGTGAAAGTCAAGTACCATACATTTTACATGCTATCATTTATGTGATATACAAGACATTTTATGCACTTTGCACTCTTACCTTTTCCATACATATCAACAAAAAATTATTTATCATCAATATAAAAAATGTTTATGGATTAGTCTGAAAGTGTTTTTTATATGAGATAAAGGGACAAAAAAACTGAAGAAAAAGAACTCACCATCACTTATAGCAAGAACCATAGTGCAATCCATTACCGTTGGTATCCTGTGTGCTACTGTGATCACCGTACAATCTGCAAACTCAGCCCTAATGGTTTTTTGAAGAATAAGATCAGTTGAATTATCAATTGAAGCAGTTGCTTCGTCCAACACCAATATCCTACTTCGCCTCAAAAGAGCACGCCCCAAACAAAATAACTGCCTTTGTCCCATGCTCCAATTTGATCCATCTTCAACAACTGGTTAACAACTTTCACGGCTCATTACTAACTCGGAGAAAAAGTTTTTCCATCATAGCTATATGAAACTTGAAAGTGTACCTGATGAGTTTAAACCCTCTTCTTTTCCTTGGACAACTTCTCGCAACTGACACTTCCCAAGAACCTTCATATTGAGCAAGAATTAGTTTACATTTTTTAGTAAAAAGTAATATTAATGAATTTTATCATATTTTACCTCCCATATCTTTTGATCAGTGTGTTGAGATAAAGGGTCCAAATTATATCTTACTGTCCCATTAAAAAGGGTAGGCTCCTGAGGTATAATTCCAAAACGTGACCTCAAATCATGAAGACCAAAAGATGATATGTCTATTCCATCAACTATAATTTTTCCTCCTGCTGGTTCGACAAGACGAAATAAGGCACTGATTAGAGTGGATTTTCCACTGCCTGTTCTTCCGACAATACCAATCTTGTGCCCTGCTTTGAATGTGCATGTGATCCCGTGAAGGACTAGTGGTCGGTCAGGTCTGTATCGAATCTGACATGGTATGAACAAACACATTATGCGGTTTATTTAAGCTGTATTTTTTCTGAATATCATGGGTCACATTTTGAAAATAAGTAAAAACTACCTTCAAGTCGTTTATTTCTACTTTGCCTGCAACTGGCCAATTCGAAGGAGGACGATTTTCTTCTACTATTTCTTCCGCCTCACTTTCTATATGCATATATTGATTTAACCTCTCTACTGATATTATGTTATTTGCAAGAGTGCATTGATTTTGAATTGAAAATACTAATGACGCATTTAGTGAAAGGCCATAAGATAGAGCCATGCCAATAATTCCTGGAATGAATGGTGTTGGAATTTAGAAACTTGCATCAAGATAGACGATGTTATTGTTTTAGGGTAAGAAAAATAATAATTTTAGAATAATTAGAGTACTCAAAGAGTGTAATTTCCGAGATGACAATGACCAAATTCTCACCTGAGGTGAAAGTTCCAGAGGGTAGCATAACTATGCAAAGTGTTGCTGTGGTGAGAACGACTGCACTGATTGTTTCTAACCGTTGGATCAACCACTCATTTGAAGCAAAACTATGGAAAAAAGCACTAGCATTAAAATCAATTAGACCAAGGTTCTTCTCAAAAGAACGACCCTCCTTCTTAAAAGCCCTTATTGTCATAGATCCAGCAACCGTTTCAGCTACATGATTAGCTATGGAAGATTTTGTTGTGCCATTTATCCTCATTACTTCTTTTGCTAAGGCAAAGTAGTATCGCTGCTTAAACACAAAAAAAATACCTTAGTGTATTTCCTTTCCAACCAAAAAAGGCTTAACTTATAACAAAAATTATTTAAAAGTTACCTAAAAAATATTATTTCATGTGCATATACTTTCTAAATATTATTTCACAATTACAATGTAATTCGAAGAAGAATCTGTCCATTACCTGCAAGTAAATTGCAACATAAACCATTGGAATAGCAAGAACCAAGACTTGCCAAGTGACAACTGCCAAAACTGTTAGACTGGAATAAAAAACTAGAGTTCCTGCCACTGCAAAAGTGAGGCTGAATGGGATGTCAATATCCATAATGCTCAGATCAGATGAGACCTAAACAATGAAAACGGTTAAAATACTATTTATTTCGATACATTTCATAGGAAGGAAAATAACTGTTTATCAGACTCACCCTACTAAGTATCCTTCCTGATGGTGTAGAATCATAAAAGGACATAGGTGCACGAAAGAGGGAGTTCATCAACTGTGAAAATAAATACTTCGATGATTGAAGACCCAAAGCAACCAAAAGTAGACTTCTGATCAGTAAGAAAAATGTTGAAGAAACCCCAATAAGGAAATAAACTAAAATCAATTGCGACGTGCTGACACGAGGATTGTCAACATTTGCCGCTAACCATGAGTTTTGCAATATTTGACAGACAACAAAAGTAAGGTGACAAAGGGAAGCCACAGAGAAGTATATATAGCCTTTCATCTGATTCATATATTGTAAGTAAGGCCTCAATCCTACGTCTCCTCTTTCTCTTTCTTCTTGCTTGATTAATTGTTTTCCATTTGGTGCTGTGAATCGCTTCTCCACTAAAGCTTGTGTAATCTTTATAGAAGTTGAATGTCTCTGTGAAAAAGTGGCATTCATAAGCTGGTCAGAACCAGATGTGTTTTTGTGAGCATTGACAAGGCCTTGGAATTCTGTACTTGAGGTCAGTAGATCGTGATATGAACCAGCTTGTAGGATTACGCCATCTGACATCAACTATAAATAAATGTTATTAATAATTGATCTACATAGGAGTGAGATTTAAATGTTATAGGAGTGTGTTTCAGGTTGAATTTAATAATCATAGATGTAAAAAGTGGAGTACTTACCAAAATGTAATCAAATGCTGGGAGGAAGTCGACTTGATGAGTCACAAGTAAGACAGTTTTCCCTTTGAGTCCTTCCATGATGTATTCCTGCCAGTATCAAAGTGTCTTGTGTTCAATAAAAAAAAATTATACTAGACATGTAAAAGTATTATGTGAAAAGATATCATTACATTGAACAATTTTTTTGCAGTATGCGCATCAACAGCACTAAATGGATCATCCAATAGATATAAATCAGCATTTTGATAAAGAGCACGAGCAAGTTGAATTCGTTGTTTTTGACCTCCACTTAAATTAACTCCTCTCTCACCTATTTCAGTGAGGTCACCATAGGGAAGTAACTCAATGTCCTTTATCAGTGAAGACCTTTCAAGTGTTTCTTCGTATCTTTGATCATCCAATTCGGATCCAAACAAAATATTTTCCCGTATTGTACCTGTTTGTATCCATGATGTTTGAGAAACATATGCAAACTTCCCATGAACTTCAATCTGTAATTCAGAATAGAGAATCAAAATCCCATTAATATGATACTTGAAATAAAGGTCTCGTAAAATTCACTACGGTACAGCTGAATTTATATGATAGGACATCATGGTGTATTTGTGGGAAAAGACATTTATTGTGTTGAATTTGCGACATCAAAATAGGAATATTATTTAAATTATAACCAATAAGAGATTACACGATTTAGTAGTTTATTGTATGATCGGTATGGGAATAAAAACTTACATCTCCTTTTGTATTAGAAACTTCTCCAAGAATTGTTGCTAAGAGGGTTGATTTTCCTGAGCCAACTTCGCCACAAATAGCCACCCTTTGTCCATGTTTAACGTCCAAATTTATGCTTCTTAGTGTTGGCTTTATTGCATTACCTTCCCATGAAAAGTCAGCAGATTTGATAAAGACTGAGCCTTTAAGATTATCATTTAAGCATCGGTTCTTAAAATTTTCACTTTGCAGTTCTTGTGATTGGAGAAAATTAACAATCCTATCAAATGCAACTTTTGCTTGAATGATCACCGCAATAACATCTGGAATACCTGTAATAGGATCTTGAACAAGGCGCAATGTTGCCACAAAAGTGAAAACATTACTTGCATGCAAAGGAACTTTCAAGAAGTAACAGACCAGAAAAGAAGCCGAAGACACCAACATCGGTGAGGTCCAAAAAAGAAAGACAAGGTATGTTCTTCTTAATTGCACTGCATATAACAACTTGAGTTCCAAATTTCTTAGGTAATATATGGCATTTTTAAAATGGGTTTCCCAACCATATAGCTTCAACACTTTCATATTCACAAGAGCCTCAGAACTCGCTTTTAATCTCTCATCTTGCGCCACCATTAGTTTGCTCTGAAACTTGTGTTGTAACTTTGCTAGCGGAGTGTTGCAAAGCACGGTGAGAATTATCACTACCAATGAAGCTATGGTTGCTAGTCCAATTGCACGAAAAAGAATCACTAATGCAATACACAGTTGAAGAATTGTTGTCCAAGTCTTGTGAAACCAAAATGGAAATTCTCCAACTCTATAAGCATCCACAGTCATATAATTCATTATCTCACCACTAGAGTGAACTAATCTAGCAGAATTGGATAGCCTTAATATTTTTTTATGAATGACAGCAGTAAGTAGTGATCTAACCTTCATCCCTATAAGCCTACTTCGGAAATACCATTGTCGCTGTGATAAGGATTCTACGATCTTTATAAAGAAGAGTGATATTGCCAATACATAACCTTCATATTCAAAACTTTTGTTGCCTTCAGCAACCAATATAAACTCATTCAGAAGTAAAGGACCAGAAGATAGAGTGAGTACCTTGAGCAAAGCAAAGAATCCTGTTATCAAAATCTCTCTTTGGTGGCACGCAATTATTGTCCATAAAACGGACGAATGTGATGATGGTTCGTGTTGATTTTGTTTGTTTAACTGTTCTACAAACGAAAAATAACAACTTTCTGCTCGCTCGGACTCTCTTAACTCTGGGATTTCCTCATCGAGAAGCGTCTTTTCTTGACCCCTTTTCATCAATGGATTCAACCACCAAAACCAAATCTTACTAATGAATCCAGATTTGGAAAATGGGGTTACATTGCTAACAGAATCAACTTCATTGAACTGACCATTTAAAGGAGAACAAAGGCTCTCACCAATTTCTGTCATTCTCATAAGAACCGTAGTCCCCACAAATCAAGACTTGCCCAACTTTATTGTATAATCTGTGTAATAAAACCTGTGCATTATGAATTTCACATTTGATTATTTTATAAAAATGAGTAGAGAAATTTGGGGAATTGAAACATGTACTCTATGTTATATCAAATTAACTTTATTAAGTATTATTTTGTTCATCATTATCATAAATACTTTATCAATTATAGTCTTAATTAGAGGTATAATATTTAAAAATGATAAACCACTTGGGTTGGTTAATGGTGTTGACTTCGAATCTTGGAGTGTGCTCCTCCTCAATTATTATTTAGAAACTGAATGATACTTTAAATAACATTTGGTTAATTTAGAATGAGAGATGCAGATAGATCTGAAAATAGAAAACTTGAAGGATATAAGAAGACCCTTTGTATAATTTAATTCTCATCGGGCATAGGAAACTATAACGTGACTGAATAGAAAAATAAGTTCAAATCTGTGAGTTGAATTTCATTTTAATAAACTATAAGAATGCAACAAACGTGTCAGATATAAAACTAATAAAATCAGCAAGTTTCACGTAAATCTTTTTCTAGAACGAAACAAAAACTGCATGTGCTTGTTTCTTTGTATGTTGTGTGTTTTCTATTATGAAAGATGAATGAAGAAATGAATGAAATAGATTCTCATTAATTGATCAAATAGTAAATTACATCTTATATAGAGTTCATAGAGGTGTAGAAAGTTATGATAGAATGCTTGTATTCTATAGGAAGCCTATTACCATAAAATGTCTTTTAAAATCTCTTGAAATCCCAATTCAATACACCCCATATTAGTTATAACTAATTGTCTAGATAAATTGTTCCACAAGTTATTTGTATAACTAGCACTAGGATGCTTCTATTTCTTCATGATGCAATAGTCCCCCTGTTGGAACAATTTTCGTACACTTGAAGCTGTTGCTGAAAAAATTAGTACGCAAACACAAAAATAATTTGTTAGAAAAATTATTAGGCTGAGTCGCGGACTAGGTGATCACTTTCTTTAAGACGATTCACAGCTCTGCTTCAAAAGTGCAACAGTTCAATCTTGCCTCGCCGTCCCTAGGATAAAACAGCCTTCCAAAACTTAAAATATGTGTACTCTCTGGAGGATTTCCTGGTAAGAGGATCATTGTTATGAGGATCAATATATGGTGGAGGTATAGGAGAACGAGATGTTGACCCAGATTTTTCTGACTGAGAATGTTCAGTGACATGAACAAATAATGAACTGGACACAATCCTTGATAGTTGAAGAAGAAGAAAAGGAATAAGGTAAGATATGATCATGGAATGTGACAATTCTTGAAATGAAAATTTCTTTAGAGTGTAAGTCAAAAAGAACAAAGACTTTAAAACATGACTTGTATCCTAGGAAAATATATTTTCTTGCTCTAGGATCAATCTTAGACCTGTGAAATTAAAGAGTAGAAGCATAACAAATGGAACCAAAAACTTTAAAAAGATTGATAACATGAATAAAACTGTAACAACCCGATTTTCGCTAGAATTATTTTAATTAATTATTATGTGTGTTTATATGTGCTTGTATGTGATTATTTGTATCTGTGTGTATTTTATTCGGGATTAGTGGATTTTGGCTTAAGAAAAGTATATTAGTCAATTTAGACTCAGGGGTATTTTGATCATTTGGTGAGCAAGGGTAAAATAATATTTTGGTTACGAGAATTATTTTAGTGTTCTAAGTGGGAATAATTATTTTTACTAAGTTACTAATGAGTTGTGGTAATTATTTAGAGACGGTAATTATTTGTTATTTGACGGTTAAGTGAGTAGTAACTTTGTGAATTAGTTGGTAAGAATATTGAGCCCATTAAGATAATTAGGGTTTGAGCCCATTTGTGGTAACTATATAAACACTAGTCTTATGAGAAATTAGGTCATTACCTTCATTTACTCACTTTCACAAAACATTTTAAGATAGAGGTAGAGAGAGAAAGGGGATCTTGAAGAGCAAAGAAAAACTAGAGAGAGAGAGAGAACTTGGGGTTGGTGGCTAGGAGGTAAATTGAAGCTAGGAATTGAATTCTTGAAGACTAGGATAAAATTTGTGCTCCATTTTCATGTGAAATTGTGGGTATGATAAAATTCATGAATTTGTTGTGTTAATAGCTTAAACTTCATAGTTGTTTTCATGATTTTTTACTATTTGAGTGAAATTCATGAATTGGTGTATGATTGTTGTTGAAACATGTTTAAATTCACTTCATTAATGTTTGTTTATGTTTATGTGTTGATGGGGTTTGAATTGGTGTGGTTGTTTCGAAGTTTGAATGAAAAATAAGAAAAAATGGTGGTTGTTGGTGAAAATGAACTAGATGATGATTTTGAGATGAATTGGTATTATAATCCGATGTTTGTTGTTGTTTTGAATGCCTTTTTATGTTTGCAATCATGAGTATAAGTTTTAGGGTCGAATTTAGGATCAAGAGGATCAAAATTGGGATTTTGGTGTGAAAAATTGGAGGTTCCCGAGAGGGAACAACCAAAATAGGGGAATGAGACACCCCGTTCTCTCATCATGTGAAACCATAAATGATTATCCTATATTTTTTGATGTAAATATTTAAGTGGCATAAAAAGTACCAACTAATTTAAATCATAATTATAAGAACATAAATATATTTGTAATGCATCTTATTTTAAGCATCAAATGTGTTTGTGGATCCGAGCCAGGATACCACGTGATAAAAGTGATCAAATATCATTAGTACAGTCATCCTTAATAATAACCCAAAAGACTAACACACTGGCTACAAGAAACAAGTCTCTACGTCACTCTGTGTCGAAGCCTGTGGCGTCTTCTACATGAACATTGGAAGGGAATACACGATCGTCTGCTACGAACTCCTCGTCAGGTTGATCTAAAACATATGTAAACAACACACAAGAAAAAGTACAAAGGGGGTAAGATTCACATACATATATAAAGTGGGAAAGAAGTGTAAAATAGACAGATAACATGCCACACACATACTAGCAATCATAGCAACCTCACAAACACTTGGATCATCCTTACTAATCTGATACAACCTGAACTATATGTTGACACGGCCGATCCTAATGCCACCAACGCTCCCACTAACACGTAGCAAGCGCCACCTGACTACACATGGAGTCTAGATGTTATAAGTCCTCATCCCACCATTAATCGATCAGAATGACCCAATCCTAAGCGTCATTCCATCCGCGCGAATATAAATACACTCTAGTGCTCGGTCAGGATGATTGACCTCGTGTGTCCCATACCACACGACAGTGGTCTTTAAAACAAAGATGCAAACTATATGAGTCTCTCAATTATAACAATTTTCTCCTATCGGTACCTCGCTCACTCAGAGCACAATCTCACCATCTTGGTTGAGTACCATTAATCTCTCAATATCCTAAATCCCATCAATAGTAATATGGTCATCAATATTCTCACTCAAACCGACTAACACTAGCAACCGCAAAATTGAGTTATACATATAGCATAACAAATACCCAAAATATAGCAAACATATATCACACTGTCAAGAAAAGGATATGACAAATAATATAATAAAGGTTATCCTAAAGCATGTTACTAAAGTACGCATAGCACACATAAAATAAATATAACAATTATTCTCAATTATAAAATAATCATATTAGCGAACAGACCCTCGACAGCCTAAACACCAATTAGCTTCACTCCGAAGAGTCACTAAATGACATTAAGGTGCCGCTAGCCATTCAACCTATTGTAGGGCTTAGGTCACCCTATGCATATTAAAAGTACTATTTTACGCTAACCGTCCCGGTGTGTACTGGATCTTCCCCCCACCTGATAATGATGTTGATTAAACTTTAATCTGCACGAACAGCCTTGGCCCTCGAACAAAGCACTCAAAATGGCCTACGAACAATGACCACGAACTAGGGACTTAACTTGCAACTCTATATTCTCTAGTATGGGAGAACTATGCCTAAAATCAACAGTGGCCTAATAGTGGGAAGTTATATCACCAAATCTTGTCTTGCTAAAACTCAGGCACCGTTCAAAGAAGGAAATTAATAGAGTAGATAACATAACTTTTATATATCCCCATGTGCTACTCATGTCTCGTAAAAGTTAAATGGTAAGAGATTGAAGTATTGACAAACTTGATTACTATATGTTACTATTTTTATTTTTTATTTCACGTCATTAAATTAAAAGCTTATATATCTTCTATTAAATCTTTATGGAACACGAGACCTTCAAAAAAAAAAATTAGTATCATCCACTCATGCCATTCCTTTACTAACTATAAATTTATATATATTAAGTCTTAACAATGATCGTTCAATAAAATAGATAATGATAAGCATGTATACATAATTCAATTATTCTCATGACCTTTATTAATGAACACATACTTATATTTAGATTTTAGTCCCACGCATACTACTAACCTATATTAGCTATTTCCTTATTATTATTATTAATATTATTATTATCTTCCCAGTATTTTGGTTACGAGAATTATTTTAGTGTTCTAAGTGGGAATAATTATTTTTACTAAGTTACTAGTGAGTTGTGGTAATTATTTAGAAACGGTAATTATTTGTTATTTGACGGTTAAGTGAGTAGTAACTCTGTGAATTAGTTGGTAAGAATATTGAGCCCATTAAGACAATTAGGGTTTGAGCCCATTTGTGGTAACTATATAAACACTAGTCTTATGAGAAATTATGTCATTACCTTCATTTACTCACTTTCACAAAACATTTTAAGATAGAGGTAGAGAGAGAAAGGGGATCTTGAAGAGCAAAGAAGAACTAGAGAGAGAGAACTTGGGGTTGGTGGCCAGGAGCTAAATTGAAGTTAGGAATTGAATTCTTGAAGAATAGAGGTAAGGAGGATAGTCTCTTTTTCACTAATTAAGCTATAATCACTTTTTCTACTTATGGATTTAACTGCTTTTATTATAATTGTGACTTTTTGTGATCTTAAATAATAAAATTCGTTCTCCATTTTCATGTGAAATTGTGGGTATGATAAAATTCATGAATTTGTTGTGTTAATAGCTTAAACTTCATAGTTGTTGTTGTTGTTGAGTTGTTTTTATGATTTTTGACTATTTGAGTGAAATTCATGAATTGGTGTATGATTGTTGTTGAAACATGTTTAAATTCACTTCATTAATGTTTGTTTATGTTTATGTGTTGATGGGGATTGAATTGGTGTGGTTGTTTTGAAGTGTGAATGAAAAATGATAAAATATGGTGGTTGTTGGTGAAAATGAACTAGATGATGATTTTGAGATGAATTGGTATTATAATCCGATGTTTGTTGTTGTTTTGAATGCCTTTTTATCTTTGCAATCACGAGTATAAGTTTTGGGGTCGAATTTGGGGTCAAGGGGATCAAAATTGGGGTTTTGATGTGAAAAATTGGAAGTTCCCGAGAGGGAACAACCAAAACAGGGCAACCTGTTCTGGTGTAACTTGCTTGGCGAGATGGAGCTCGCTGGGCGAGATGCATAGGAACATAATCCTTTGTTTTGGGTGTCCCGGCCTATGGGGATCGATCCGTACCACCCAAACTGATTATTTTGATGTGATTACCTGTATTTAAACCTTTTAAACCTTTGGAAACATCAATTGAATTTGATTGAACTTGGTTTTGTGAAATCATATCTTAAACTTTTGAAAATTGTTCAAGAATATGAAATTTCGGAAAACTCGATTTCTCAAAGGAAAAGAGTAGGACTAGGGTTATCTAGTATTGTTTTGATTTATAAAAATATTTTGGATGGGAATCATGAACTTTAACTTAGTTTTGCCTCGAAAATTTGTATTCTATGAAAAACGGCGAAATTGTACGAACTTTGTGAAACTTTGGGATTGAAGTGAATTGGCCTATGAGACGTATATGTATACACTACTGCACTCATATGTGACTTGTGTGTATGCTTAGTTGAGGCATTCAAACTTGTTTGCTTGTTTGTTGATTAACTTGGGGAAATGAAAGAAACGATACGAACTTGGGAATTTTGAGTAATTGTCGGCTTTAGCCTATGAAACGTATGTGTACACTTTACTGCACTTATATGTGAATTGCGTGTATACTCGGTTGAGGCGTTTGAATTTGTTTACTTTGGTTTTGGAAAATTTGTCGGAAAATGCTAGTTTTCATAAACTTAGACGAACTTTGTCAAACTAATGTTTTATGGATGTATAACTTGTAGGAGACTTTGAATTAATGTTTTTATGATAGAATGAGAATGAATTGATGATGATTGGGTGTCTAATATGTGGAATGTTGAGACTTGAATAATATTCAATCTTTGGTATTTAATGTGATTTTTGCTCTTAATGAATCTTGAGTTGAATGTTGTTTATGATGATGATGAATGGTGTTGTTGAATTATTACATCCTAATGATGGTGATATTGTTGGTGATTGCATGTATACTTAATGAAGGTGAAAATGATGGTGAGTTTGTTGTTGTACATGTGCATAGTGTGTCATATATTCATGCATCATTAGTCTTATGATATTTATATCCAATGATGAACATAAGATGAACTTGTAGGTGAACACAAGATCAATGATGTATGATACTTTTAGAAGCATAAAAGTCGGTGAGAAGAAACTCAGAGTCGTTGTCAGATCTAACAGTTTTAGGGACAATATTATGATGTGTTTCAATCATTTGAATGAATTTCTTAACATGATTACAAACTTCAGACTTGTTCTTGAGTAAAATAGTCCACAAAAACCTACTGAAATAATCTAAAATAGTTAAGAAATATTGGTGATTATGCACAAAAGGAATAACAATTGGACCCCAAATATCAAAATGTAAAAGCTCAAATTAGGAAAGAGCATTAGAGGGGCTGAAGGAAAAGGGTAATTTCTTTTGCTTAGAAAAATAACATACATCACAAGTAGCTTTATTATCACAAGAAATATAAGGGTACATAGTATGCATCTCAGAAAATCTCTTATGAGAGAGATGACCTAGTCTAAAATGCCATAAGGCATAGTTTAGACTTGCATTGCAAGAAGAAATAGAAGTAAAATTACAAAATGTTGATACAATTTTATTGGAACAATGAAAAGAGGCATGACTTGGAGTAAAAGCATTCACCACCAATCTGTATAAGCTATTCAAATTAGCACCCAAACCAATCATCTTCCTGGTATTCAAATCCTGAATAATACAACTATCTGATGTAAATTGCACTAAACAAGAAAGTGATTTGCATAACTTTGAAACTGAAATGAGATTGAGTTTGAAAGTTGTAGAATATAAGACCTTGTGAGAAATGATTTTGAAGAAAAAAAATGTTACCAGCATGTTGAACTAAAATAGATGAACCATTTGGTAGATCAACACTGATAGGTCTAATTTTATAAACTAAAGTAAAACTAGATAGTAAAGGAAAAAAATGGTTATTTGCACCAAAATCTAAAAAGCCAATAATCAATAGTAGCACTAATAAAACAAGAGATAACACTACGAATACCTGTCTGAGAAACATCACTAGATGAATGACCTAGAGAAAAGGAAGTATTGATATGATTGGAGACAGGTCCAATGGAAGGAGATGCTAAGGAGAGTAAATAGGTTTACTTGCTTCATAAACTTCAATGTCACAACATTAATAGACGAACTTGCTTTGCTAAGATTGGGATGGCCATGCTTCTAGTAAAAAAATTAAATTGTGTGGTTATGATGATTGCAGAAGGTACAATACCGAGAACCATTTTTATTGGTACCATTACTAGTAGAACCTTTGCCACGATTCTGAAACCTTCTTAAATCATAATTATTAATGGAGATGCTTGAGTCATCAACATTAACAAGAGTAGAAATCACAACATTTTTACTTTCTTCCCGAACAACTAAAGAATATACCTTGTTAATGGATTGTAAATGATCCATAAGAAGGATTTGAGTCTAACCATAGAGAAAGAATCGCTCGAACTAGTAAAAAACTGAATGATTTGATCCTTTGTTATGTAATTCTTAGCAGCACGAACAAAATCACATCTACAATGATGAATACAAGTGGAATTTGGAATAGGTCTATTGGAATTAAAATCATCCCAAAGAGACCTCATTTCATAGAATTATTCTAAGAAAAATTTGATACCTTGTTTGTGATTAAGGATAGCAAATCTAAAAGAGGAGATACAAATAAAGTCAACTTTACCAAAACATTCCTTCAAACCTTCCCAAGCAAAAAATGTTGTGTCATGAAATACTATAGTTTGAGCTATGGATTCAGAAACAAAATTATGAATCCAAGAATGCAAAAGGTGATTGCAATGTTCCCAAGCATTGAGATTAAGATCAACTAGGTCAGGAATTGGCATAGAACAATCAATGAAAACTAGCTTGTTCTTTGCTCCTAAGGCACGTTGCATGGAACAACTCCAAGCAAGGTAATTGGATCCATTAAGCTTCGGATAAATAGCCAAAGAATGGGGACCTTCTATGGGACGAACAAAGTAGACAATATCGGTATCATAATTGGACCGAGAAGTTGAAGCTTGACGAGGAGCCATGGAAGAAGACACATAATCTTAGAAAAGATAGTCCAAATAACAAGGTAAGGGGGGAGAAATAGCAAGGTAAGATAGTCCAAATAATCTTATGCAATTCCTATAAGTCTGTTTGGCTATTGTCTCAAGTTAGCGCACCTGTATATAAAAGCTCAGTAGAGAACGTTGAAGGTGAGAAAAACACAAGAAGGGGGGTTGAATTGTGTTTGCTTTTTCTTCGTTTTCTCCTACTGAAGTCACTGTTCAGAAGCAGATAGAGTTCAGCTTCTGAAGTGATAATCAGAATCTAAGATGCAGCGGATA
>Ga0315915_1005815_pt1 | contig 15262 bp, 10 predicted proteins | sample MpolbnodulesMG_FD_207738 | JGI IMG/M metagenome (GOLD analysis project Ga0315915, IMG submission 207738) | Medicago polymorpha root nodule microbial communities from Los Angeles, California, United States - branched nodules | ecosystem: Host-associated > Plants > Roots > Nodule | place: USA... | reverse complement strand
TAAGTCATAAAAAATTGTTTTTTTTTTTTTTTGAGGGGATAAAAAATTGTTATTGCACCAGAAGAGTGATTTTAAGATATTGGTAGACAGAATAAGAGCAAACAAAATTAACACATAACAAGATTAACAAATGGCAAAAGAAAGAAAAATAAAACTTTCCTGCATGCTACTTCAAATAAAATTGACAAAATTGAATAGAAAGGCAAAAAAAAAGCATATATGATATAATATGAAGTATAAATTGAGAGTAAGTGAGTGTACCTCAGGTAGTTTGGTGAAGTATGGCAGAAGGAAGAGCTATACTGCCACTGCCAAATGCTCTTAGCATAACTTTATTATATAAAAAAGTTTAAATATTAAAAAAAAATCATAAATTTTAAGGTGGGGCCAAGTCTGGTCCAAGTAGTAGATAAGAGGGAGAAAATGAGCATCCTGAGGCTGTGAATGGATGAAGTTGAACACCTCAGTGGCTTAGATTACAGTTGCTCTCAAACAATTTATCCATTCTCCTACTTTCTTGTCCCTACATTTATTTCTAATTTTTTAATAGATTCTAATTTTTTTTCAATTCGCTAATCATAATTTTTTAATATTTTTGTGTCAATATTAAAAAAAATTAGCTCTTATCTATTTTTTTTAATTAAATTAGCCATTTATATTTTAAAATGTTTACGCCATAGATCAATCTTCATTGTTAGTTCATTTCTGATACATATTTATGTAAATAATCAACAACGCAATTAGACTTAAGTCGACAACACATGAAGACATAATCATAAATAAATATTAAAAAATACTATACTGATTATTTACGTATAATAATACTATATTAATTTGGAAGGATTAGATATCAAAACAATTATTTTGATGTAATTAGATGTTATATTGATGAATATTTTTAAAAATGATTAGGGAAGGAGAAAAATTTATTAACTAAAATGAAACTGGCAACTATTTTATAATCATATGGGGAGATTTGAACTTTGCAGGTTCCAATTAAGAAGATAAAATATTTATTATTGTACTAACATTTCAAGCATACTTACTTTGATGAACTAAAAATGTAGTAATGATGTAAGACTTTAGTAACATAGGTTGATAAAAAAATATGGTCCCACCGTAACTATATTATTAAAGTCTTATATGATTACTAGAGTCTTACATCATTACTTCATTTGTAGATAATAAATTCATTTCCAATAAATAAAAGTACTATTAACAAATCTCTTAATTTACCATGAGTCATTTACTTCTTCTTCTTCTTTTTTATATGACAAATTTACTTCTTCTTTTTTGTTGCCAAACTTACTTTACTTACTTTATTTTTTTTATTAACTTCATTAGCTAATGAGATTTAGTTAAGGAAATCCTTTAGCATGTTATAATAATATATTAATTTTCTTTATCTAACAAAAATTAACTTTTTTAAGTTATTTTTCCATATCCTATTTAAAAAAAATGAAAAACAGTAACAAATAATATAAAAAAAAAAAAAGTTGAAACATGGATGGATACTTTACTGCCATGATATAAATTTAGGGAACATTTTGAGGCTGAGAAAGCAATATGAGAGATAAAGAGATAATATAATGTCAACCACACCTCACTTTGTGGGATATGAAGCTAAATTCCAATCTCATTTATTTGGGATCTTATTCAATGTTTGGCCATATGCCCCTACTTTGTAGTTTTGCTTGCGTGTGTTCTATTGTTAGCAATAACAACGATGAGTGTTTCTAATGTATTCATGTTTTGTTTCTTTCCTCCCAATCTCATACATATCGTTGGTTCAACTAGATAACATGTAGGTGATTGGCAACAATACACGTGTTTGTGATGAAAAATATTACTTGTTGAAATACGGTCAAAAGAAATATTCATATAAAATGATTCTCGTAATTATAGCTCATACGATAAAAACTGTATAAACATTTGATATGTTGGAATGCGAGTTTGAACTTGTAATTTCTCATTTCTTAACATTTGTTGTATGTGAGTTTTACCAGTAAGTTATTTAAAAGAAAAGATATCCTCATATTAAATAATGAAGAATGATTTAATTTTAAATTACTTGAGGTTTAATTTTGTAGGGAGCATAATCAATTTTTGCCAATTTTTTTGTGGAAGTCCACTGTAATTACCGTGGGTAAGGTTTTGATGTGTCTTTTGAAGGAAAAAAAATTGCAATGACCAAAATCTATACTTTATTTTTGTAAATTAAGAAAGTGTAATACGGGTTGCACCTAAGTATTTTCCGTGTAATACTTGAAACTGTCACAATTACATTACATATTACTAAGTCGAACTTTTAATCAAGTTTAAATCTAAAACCTCATAGTTGTGAGTTTTATACAATGATATTATTAATTATGATGTTTCAATGATGTTTGAATCTGAAACTCGCAATTGTGTGTTTAACACTTCATCAGAAGAAATAAGTGTTTAAGATAACTAGTTGCATATTTCATCTACAAGTATTCACGAACTCTAATCTCTATCCTACCAAGGGAACCAATGACTTGATCGAGGATCGTGCCTCATCGTTGCTCGCTATTCAACTTCTATTTCTTCAAGCCACAACCATCACAGTCGCACGCTAACCCTTTCAACGAAGGTGCCATGCTTATTTTGTGATTGCTATACCCTTTAATTAATCCTCACATGTGAGAACTACTTAGCAATGCCAATGAAATATAATTAAAATTATTAATTAATACATTTGATGGTCGAAATTGCTGCTCCACTTAACATCACTTTGGAGTGCCTCACCAGATTGCTATGGAAATAGATCGTAACAAATTGATTTTAAGAACAAGTGGTTGGTTACTTTATGCTATTATTGTCTTTGATGGTTACTATGGCCTGTTCTGAGTAGAAGCCATGGTTAAATCAGCAAGAGAAAAACAGAAGATAGATGGAGTGGCCTACCTTAGTAAATAATGACCAATGGATAATTCATAAAAAATAATAAGAATAATAATATACTTCAGCCAATATGCTTCAAAGAAATTTACTTCAAAGAGCTACATAAAATTTCGACAGGTTATATCTGAACTTGCTACAAATACACTTCTGTGCATATCAGCCAATATAATTTGCATGATGCAATCAATTAAAATAGAATGAGGAAACTTGGAATGTACACTTTCTTAGATATCGTATCTCTAGTAGGTAAATGTGTTTCTATTCAAGATTTTCACTATGTATATAACCCTTTGCTAGGCTCATCTTCAAGGAAATGTAAAAATCAAAAGGTAAAGGGGAAGAAAAAATGGGCAAGACTGCATTCATCTTGCATTGTAAACCTCATATCATCAACAGCTTCAGCTACTATGTTCAAGGGGATGCAAATCCATATGAAGAATATTTCTCGGATCACAAAGGAAACCACAAAGGGATCTGCAATATCTTATTCCCATTGGTGGGGAAAATTTCCAGAGTATTTACAATAGCTGAAGCTAAGTGCAGAGTGAAAGCCATCAGCTAAGGCTGCAGGAATCGGCCGTTCTGATCCCACATAACTAACTACTCAACTCCTAGAGAGAATTCTTGTCTTGAAGGAGACCCAGCAGGTTGAGTCTTAAGCAGTTTATCACCAGAGAAGTGTTGAGATGGTCCTGCCCCAAGGATTCCCAATGAGTTAGGATCCAGCGGTCGAATTCCATTACTTGTGATTCTTTGAGGTGGTGGTTGACCCTGGAAACAACCATCATTTTCGGCTCTTCTTCTTCGTTTCCATGCCTCAGACATGCCTTTATCATTAGTTTGTTTGCGCATTGGGTGGGCTGTCACATTTTGAAATCTCGTTTGCCTCTCCATAGGGCGAGGGAATGAATTATTAGGGTTTCCATTTCGGCTAAATGGACCAGATACTGACCCATTGGGAAGAGAGGAGCCAACCCCTACCGCATTTTGCTCCAGTTTAAGTTTTGAATAAATTTGGTGAAGCCTCTCCCCTGAAAGATGGGAAAAGGTAGAAACATACTTCCACAATCTCGTAGTCATTCCTATAAACAATAAGGAAAAATAAATAAATCCAATCATGCATTAAAGAATCATAAATGCAGACAATACCAGTCCTCAAAATGCATGTGAAACTGCTAGAGTTTAAGAAAATAAAGGGACCACCGTATAAAAAAAAAAAAAAAGTGAAAAATAAAGGGACTCAGGCATGCATGAAACAGACTCTTCTCCAAAAAAATATGGTCACAAAAACAAGACGTTCAGAATGGGAATAAAACACATACTATCTTGCTTATGGGGTTCGTCTTCCTGTTCTGAAACAATTTGATCTATCCTTCGCCCAAGAAGCTGCAAGTAGTTCCGGATTTTTGAAAGCACCTAAAGTAAAGGAGGAAAGAGAGTAAATAGTGTTTTCAACATTTGAAATTGGAAAGAAACATAAAAGAATGGATAGCTTAAAAGAATGGGAACCTTTTCCTTCGGAAGACTTGCACTGGTTGTCTGCAACCTGTGAAGACGTTTCAAAGTCTTCATTTCTTCAACCATCAGATCTTGACACCATTCCATCCATTTTCCCTCCTTGAACTGCTCATATACATCATCATCATCAGACATTTCACCCTCCTCTTTTACAATAGGTTCAACATTTAGAGGTTTCTGAAGTCTATCCTTTCTCATTTGGACATTAACTTTAGAAGAACCAATGTTTTTCTTTTTCTCCTGCCCACGCGACAAAGAGATGTCTACAAGATGCTCTCTCTCTTCTCTCTCTTTCTTGGAAGTCTTCCTTCCAACTTTGCTAGAGGCATTTTTCACACCAAGAACAGCAAGTTCCTACATGAATTACTTGATGAATTAGCTTGAGGTCCATGGATAATATGAAAAATGAACCAACATAAATTACAAGTAATATAAATTTAACTGCACAAAAGCATATAATCATCATCATTCAAGTGTGAGCAAGAAAGGTGAGAGGAGATAATTACTTGATCTTGATCATATAACCATACATGGATCATCAAGAACAGTTTTACTTAGATCTATACTTGATCATCCATGAACCATTTTATGGTTTAGATTAACACCTCTCACACTCTCCAACCGATATGTTTCCATAATGTTTGACATGTAATATGAAATCTACTTGCCTTCACCTAACAGGTAAAGCTTTTAAGAGGTTTGGCCTAGAATTGAATCTAGGTTAAGCTTGTAACATATTGCAGAATTGAATAACCAATTGACCTAGAATTGAATCTATGATACCCTTATTATACTCAAGAGGAATTTTGTAAACACAAAAAAGGTTAAGCTTGTAACAAAATGATAAAATCTCATATCTCGTCATCTTCTATTCATGTATGATAAAAATATTGCAGAAAAAAATTGGATAGTATAAGGATGTGAGTCTAGTTAAAATTATAGCATGAGGAGATTTTCTCTCAAAACAGGGAAAAAAAACACCCTCAATGTGTGGTTTTTATCTTCTGAAAAATGAATTTACAAGAGAAAATTATTGAATAACATCAAAATCATATAAATGTGGGGGGATAAATCAAGTACCAAAACAAAGCATAAAAATTAAATTTGAAGTGTAGAGGAAAAGGAAGCATGTAAAGAAAAAGAGGGTACAGGACTTGAAGACACTCATGATTGATGTGTAAGTAGCATATCCAGAGAAAAATAACAAAAAGAAGAATATAACTAAAGCGATCACATACTTGTTCCAACAGGGCATTAGCCCGGTCTCTCAAATTTGGAGCTCGTGGCAAGAAAGTTTCATGATGCTGAAGTTCCACTGGTGCAATTTTTTTCGTAAGACCAAGCCTTTCATCCAACCTTATCACTTCCCAATTACCATATCCATGGTAATGTACTCCAAGAAGCAATCTTGCATCATCAACTATTAGCAAGTGAAACAGAATTAGAAAAGGCAGCAATGAACCCACATCTCTGAATGAATATACAAACGACGTAGAGGAGGACACCTACTTTGATTCCATCCACAACCTTTTGACCAGTTTGAGGGTTTGAGATATGTTAAAACACGGAATTGTGCAATAGGATCTTCATACCGACTAATGCGCTTTGCTAGCAGTTGAAGCTCTTGAACACGGATAAGTAACTCATTTGCCTTCACTGGGACACCATAGAAATCCAGCAAAGGCCCCTGGATGCAGCATTATATGTATTAAGCTTCATAGCAAATAATGATGATACAAATCTTAAATTATCAACTACACACAAGATTTATGTTACAGAAACCTTCAGATCCAGACTTCCAACTTCCACTGCTTCTCTACAACCATCAATCAAAGTATTGAAGAGTTCCACTTGTGCTTTGAGCGGAGCTGCTTCTACTGCACCACCAACTTCAGCAACAATCAAATTGATTAGGCTCTCATTCCCAAATTTCATAACCTGGTGATTCAGTTGGGAATTAGCATATGACAAAAGATAAACAGATTAGGAAAATAGGAAAAAATTAACCATACATCATACACACATGCATATTGCAGGCAAAATTTTAGAAGAAAAATACATCATCAGCAAAACAAAAAATAAAATAAACAAAAAGAGGATGGTGTAGACAAAATGACAATATTACTAGTTCCCTAACAGTTTGGAAATAGCTAGTAGACTCAGAGTTTCATTTCTTTTCAGCTCAACTATGCCCTGCCCCTACAGCCATACAAACTTGTATAGTTCAGGAAGATTATACCGAAGAACCTAGTAAGCCCCTTTTTTTCGGCTGGGGTAGACAAAATGACATCAACTCAGTGGAAGTATCATAATGAACACAAATTACCAGGTCTCCAAACATTACTACCAGAAGTAATATATTTCCATATAGGGAGATAACAATGAATATTGCCAACAGTAATAGAATCTTACGGAACGAGAAAACCGGAGTGCGTCTCGCTTAGACAAATTCCCATATGACCAGCTTCTCACTTGGGCAGATGCTCCATCAATCATTGATATCACATGAGCTGAATAATCTGCTTTCCGTCGTTTTGGAATCCGCTGAGTTGATTCATTTTCCTTCTTTTTTCTTTTATTACTTCTTTCAGATTGATCGGCCTCTGCATAGCTTTTGATATTTCTTGCAGCACGTGGAGCAAGAGCATTCTAAAACACAGGAAATAAGATCAAACAATTATAAAGAATACATCATAAAATAAGATTAGGATCAAACCTCTGCTTGAGCGACAGAATCAGCCTTTATCCACCGGCTCCAGAAACTACCATCATCTTCATCATTACAAAAATTTGCAACCTGCATAGAAGAAAAATGAAACACAGAAACAGCTTAGCATATTTCCCACTACTGTCCAAATCTATCCTATCCCATTCTGAAAAATAAACTACCATAACAAAGAAGAAAGATGAATATATATATATATATATAACAATAAATTTCATGATGATGCCCATTTACTTGCCTTAAAGGCACTTAATAACTCGTGTGCCTGTTCACTCCCATTTTCCTTTTCTTCAACCTTCTCTGCTCTTTCAAGAATCTCATCTATGTCCATACTTAAGAGTCGCTTCTTGCTCTCTTCATCATTCCTTTCTTCCTTAAAAAGCTCCTCTGCTCCAAATCTTAAGATTGCTGAGAGCTCATTCTGCCATGAGAGAAGCAAATATTTTTCATAAGGGAATTGTGTAAGAAACCAAACAATAACATAGACTATGTAAACTAAAATGATTCAACGCAATCATTAACTGCTAATGGAAGACAATATCGGCTAATAGATACATTTCTTTCATTTTCTAAGACGACCTCATAAAGTACAATGAAAGCTTGTTAACCAATGAACATTGATTTTCAAGTATGTCCTTACTTTGTCAAAAAAACTTCCTCCTTTTTTGGCTTCTTTCTTCTCCAGTTTACCCTCTGCATTTAGTTTTTGAATAACCAAGTGGTCCAGAACCTGCAGAACAAATTATATAAAGTTACTGACCACAGGACAAGTCAAAAAGAATTTGAATATATCTGGCACACATATATATTTGAAAAATAGATACCAAAAATAAAGTATAAATGGAAGAGCAGTACAGAATACAAAACACAGAGGCAAGTTAATCCAGACATATGGCATCCAATAGTATTAATCATACCATCTTCTTCTTAGCACGTTCTAAAATATCTTCTTCAACACTTTTGCTTGTCACAAATCTATATATGTTAACAACTTCCTGTTGCCCAATTCGATGAGCTCGACTCATTGCCTTAAAGACGAACAGCAAAAAAAGGTAAGTACCAAATATCTTGTTTTGAATAATATAAAATAAAATAAACTGAATACCTGTAGATCATTTTGAGGATTCCAATCTGAGTCAAATATTATAACAGTGTCTGCTGTGGCAAGGTTGATACCCAAACCACCTGCTCGCGTTGAAAGAAGGAAGCAAAAATCATCACTACCTGGTGCGTTGAAATGATCCATTGCCTGTTGTCGCAGCTCAGATTTTGTACTTCCATCAAGCCTCTGAAATTGAAATCCTCGAAGTGACATATACTGTGCCAGTATATCTAACATCCTAACCATCTGCATTACAACTCTTGTAACTTAGTATTATCATAACAAGTAGAATAAAATTCTTCCAGCACAAACCCAGAGAATAAAGTATAATACATACTCATCGTTGCAACCTAAATCTAACAAAGAGACTAGAAACAACAATAGGAAATAATTATTTCTGAATTTCATAGCCACCTCTTCATGAATCTTGTACACTAATAAAACTGATTGCTAGCAGTGGAATAAACTGTTTGTATTTTCTATGATCTCAGCTACATTAAATGAATCTGTGTCCACTCATTCATGAGGTTAGAAGAAAATAAGCAAGTGAAATGTATGTCTTGTTTTTTAACTAGGAATTCATTAAAAAAAAGTATGATATGCAAGTGAAATGTACAAATTTTGAATGTCTGCAGAACTTATGACCGCTGAAAGGCAAGGCCTTTTCTTCAACTAGGAATTCCTTCACAATTTTTATAATATAGGATTAGGCCATACCTTCCCAAATTTTTTTGGCTTCAATTCCAGGACCATTTGAATAAAATTTTACAATTTAGCTTCAATTATTTTCAATAAAATTGCAGAGGCATTGCAGCATCATTTTACCTTTGCTTGTTTGAATGTACTATACAATTTTAGTGGCCATTTTCTGTTAACATACTGTTCATCTCAATAAAATTCCCACTTTATTTTAGAGGAGCTTAAAACATCACACACCCAGACCCAGTCTAACAGTATTTGATGTGATGTGTCTGTCTATAAGAATTACTTTTTTGGAGATGTTAAAATACGCATTAGAATGAAACTCGTATGTAAACGAGCATACTCCCCCTTAGATAACTTGGTAAAAGATCTTGATACAATCTTGTGATGCAAAAGCCTAGTGGAAGCACAGACTAACTACTTATCCCTGTCCATTTGTTGAGTTAAGATCGTTGTAATTGGGCCACCCACATTTTATCCACACTCAAGATCTCTCCTCCTAAGCATGAGTATATTGAGTTCTCACATCACATCAACTAGAGAAATCATTTAGTACACCAGTTGATCTAATAGCTAAACTGGGCCAGTGTAAGAAAGATCATTCAACCAGCATAATATAAAACAAAACCATCGAGACAAAGTATGGTATAACATAGTTGACCAGTAGAAAAATAATTTATAACAAGCACATCTGGTACACAAATTTCCAAAACATGCCTGAGAGAAAATCAGAACACGATGCTTTGTTTCATGCAATCTGACAAGTAGCTTATCGAGTATGACAAGCTTGCCACTGCTAAAGACAATTTTCTCAAGTTTACTGCTGTCACTACTTTCAGAGTCCCCACCATAACCGTGGTCAGCACTTTCAAACAAGAAGGGATGATTACAGCACTTCTTCAATTCTACTACAATATTTAGAAGAGAAACCTGAGACATAGCAGATGAAGAGTACATTTTTAATCAGTGTGATATTGAGAATCTGAGAACGAGAGAGACGAGTGAAAAATAAAGAGAGTCTAGAGATGGCTACTGTGATGAGAAACTGCTTGAATTGGATATAATATTGCAACATGTATAATATTGTTTTTCTTCATATGAAAATGGTGTTTATCAATACCCTTCATAGTTCATATCACTTCTATATTTTTATGAGGTGGGAAGAGATTACATACTAAAGTTTTTTTTCCTATCAATTCTTCTCTTTATTTTCATCAGTTGTTACACACTAAAACTAAGTATTAGAATTATATAAAAAGAAACCCAAACAATTAATTTTTCCATTTGTTCAAAATCAACTTCATTGTCATGAATACTATTAAAAAAACATCATTGTCATGAATACTATAAAAAAGCATTATTGTCATGAACTAACCATGCCAAAAACTTAAGTTGTCCGGTGATAGCATATTAATGGTGTGAACACCCACTTGACATGCAAGAGCGCGTTGAACTTGAAGATTTATATAAAACAAATGATGCAGGAAGGATCAAACTCTAAACTACTTAGTCATAGTCCGAGGCTAAGTTAGTAATGTCATGCACCAAACATACCAAAAGTTAAGTTGTTAGGCAAACACAAGTGAATGATTTTATATCACATCTCTGAAAATCATTAAGTGAGGACAAAGGAATCCATAAACGTACTTGTGACAAAATGCAGAAACAAGAGATAGATATTTTAACCTGATTCCCTCGAACTCCTTTGTTCAAATCACGAAAGTTGCGTTCCAAAATCCACTTATAATACCTAAATTAATGAAAACAGCAGCAGAAATGAAGTGATTTTTCTTAGGAATATCTAAATTATTTATTTGGAGATTAAATTTGTACTTACTGCTTCTGCAGAGGAGACATATCCACCCTAAGAATACGCTCAATTTTTGGGGGTAATGATTTTTCCACATCTTTGATAACTCTTCGAAGCATGTGAGGCCTCAATTCCATGTGAAGATTAGAAAGCTAACAAATACCATGTGCACAACAATTTATACAGAAGGTCAAGAGTGAGAAAACCAAAGAATAGATAAAATAAAGTACAAAGGTTAATGTCAAATTATACCTCATTCTCATTAAAAGAACTTAGATTCTTATAGTTTTGAACAAATTCATCTTTGCTCTTGAACTTATCAGAATCAAGGAAGTGTAGCAAAGCCCTGAAAAGGTTGGAGGCAGCAAAGGTGTTAAACTATCTAGAAGAAATACAATGCAAATCAAATTAACCATAGGGTTTATATCCACATAATACTTCTTGATCATTAAACTAGTTTTCCATGCGATGTCTCTAATCGAGTTTGAACCACCGATTCAAACAAACTAGTTAAGATTTGTTTATATTTTGAACCACCGAACATCACTTTTTTTTCTTATAATCGAGACCGGAGGGAGTATGTAAATAAACTGTTAGACTTCTTATGTTGGTGGTTATGGGCAGCTGTCTTTTTATGTGTCAGTCATGTATAGCAGTTATGGGTTATGTGTGTTTCTGTTTTAGAATAAATATAGATAGAAAAGGAGAAAGTGTTTATGGGATATTTCTGAATGGTTATGGGTGGGAGAGACCAATAGCTCTCTAATTCTTGGAGAGAGAGACCAAGACTCTCGAATTTCTTGGATAATAATTGTGTATAATATTATATCTATCCTTAGTTTATGTGTGAATTCTATATTATCTATAATGTGTGTAATTGTTTGTTGTAAGCATTTCTGCCATCAATAAAAGACAGTTTCTACTATTAAAATGTATTTTAGTACCAATTTCTAACACAAACTTAACGACAAAATTGGTTCACCTACCTTTCAAAACCCAAACTGGTGTAATCATAATCTTTCAGAGCCTAAAATTCGAGTTCCAATTTATGATTGATAATAACTTTGTAAAATTTGTTCTACAATGAATTGATGTTGTCAGCTTAGTGGTGGGAAAATCATAAATAGGTACAGAATAGAGGCAAGAAATTCAGATTAATCAATTTTGGACTAAAATAATAAGCAATCTTGTCATTAAGTCAACTTTGACATAGTGACACTGACACCTAGTATAATATCACAATCATTTTGGAGTAATATATTATATATTTTGTCAACCGGATGAGGTTTATATGCATTTATTATAGAACAGATAATAAGAAAGACATTATACTAAAATATAAGTTTCAGAACCATAGTTTTTGTTGAGGTTGTTCGGAACTAATTAACCCCAGTTCTGTCCAAACTCGGATTCTCTATGTTAAAGGTTGTAAAAAATATTTCTATCAAATTGGTGTATCAGTATATGTATACAGTATATTAGCATACAGATAATATGTGAAGCCATCTTCCCTGATGCAGGAAAAGTTCTAACTTGCAACACTCAGGTACAAACTGTGACTTATTGAGTTTCAGACTGAAAAGGTGAATTTACAGCAAAGCAAATGGTAATTTTCCTAAAAGTAATTAGCAGTTATTTACTTGTGCAGAATATAATAAAAAACAACCTAACAATCCCTCAGAAAAAATGCAAAGGAGCTTTTGACAAGTCACGAATAAAGAAAATGTTTTTAATACCATAGCTCTTCAACACTATTTTGCAGCGGAGTGCCAGTGATCAGCAACTTGTTCTTTGTGTTGAACTCCTAAAAGATTAGGGTAGAAACAAACAAACCAAGAATAATAAACATTAACCTCGATATCATAATCAATAGCTCAACTGAAGTTAAGTGCAAAAGTTGCTCACTGAAAGTGCGGTATACAACTGTGCCTCGCTGTTTTTAAGTCTATGAGCCTCATCTACCATCAGATAGTTCCATTTGATCTTCGAGAGAACAGCCTTATCCTTCAGAACTACTTCATATGTAGTCAACAGTGCATTGAATTTAATTGGCTTCCCAGCCTTTTTCTCATTACAAAATTCATATTGTTGGCAAACCTGCCACAGAAGAAGATAAATAAAATCAAAAATACCTCATTAAAGAATTGAAACAAATAAAAAGAAAGGTATCTATAGTTTCATCTGATAACTCCAAAAAGGGGGGGTTAGGGGAGAGGGAGATCAACCAACAGAACCACATCCAATTTCCAGAGTCTAAAACAATTAGTTTGGGAGTCAACTAGTCATCTCTAAGTTCCAATAAGATACTCTATAAATCACATCAGTTTGATCCAACAGAGAAATTTCCGATGCAAAACCTTAATTTCATTTCTTTCTCCTCCGCAACAAATCACCAAGCATAAAAAAGAGGACTGGTCCTTGACATAGGTCAACACTTATGATCAAAACATTACTGTGACGTCAAAGCTAGGCGTAAAAACATTATAGCATGTCATAATGAAATTCATAATCAAAAGCTACATCTTTGCTTTCCACAGCAAAATAAGTAACTCGATCCATGATGATTAAATTTAAGATTTGATGAAAATCAAGAAAGATCGATGCCATAACATCCAACATACATAGTTAAACATGCAAGATAAAAAGATAAATTCAAACAAAAATATGCAAGACATGGCATACAATATAAACATGCTAAATAAAATAAAATAAAATAAAAAATGATTCCTGAGTACAGTTAACTTCAATTATATATGAACCAAAAGCTCAAGGGAATGTCTCTCACTCACCTCTCTACTAGAACGAGTACCAACATAAGCAATAACATTCAGATCAGGAAGCCACTTCCTGAATTCCTTGGCCCAGTTTGATAAGGTAGACAATGGGACAACTACAAGAAAAGGACCATGGATTTGCTGGGCATTCTGTAGCAGGATACAAATTAAATTTATCTATTATATTGGAAATACACTGGTAACATAACTAAAGATAAATATCATACCTGTAGAAAACCAAGCATAGATACTGATTGGACAGTTTTACCAAGACCCATTTCATCAGCTAAAACAACATTTGTATCATTTTTCCAACTGTCACATTAAAATGAACAAAGACTCAGAACACCAATTAACAGAATGCATATTTCATATATACATCAATGTATACCTGTTAACAAGAAAATTCAGACCCTCAAGTTGATAGTCACGAAGCTTTCCACCCTTCAACCATTCAGGTTGTTCGTCAAGTTTCCGCAAACTTCCTAATCATCACAAAATCATAGATCAAAAGCGCACTTCTACATGTATAATTTTAGATGATATATGATGTGCGTGAAATTATGACACCATAAATTTCTTCATAATGTACTCAACAGAAAAAGAAACCCAAAAAATAAAAACAGCTTTAGAATACCGGGGGGATTAAAACTAACTGGTAGAATCATTAGACTAAATTTTCATATTTGACCACAGAAATCACAAGTTTTTCAATTAATTATATTTATCATTTATTTGCAAATAATTTGATTTATGGTTTATGAATAAGAAGTCCAAGAGTTGTCAAGTAAAAAAATTACCAAAAAAAAAAAAGAAGTTAAATTCCCTGGAAATATTACGTTTTTTACAAAAACACTGAAACTAATTAATTGGTGACGGCTAATTACCAAAATAAACAATTAAACCATTATACATGGGCAATGTAGATTAATTGTTAAAAGTTGCAATTTTAACTCTTACATTATCGTGGGCAAGATGAGTTTATAAGAAAAACGATAAAATAATCTCTGCATAGAAACCAAAATAGCAAAACCAGGGAAACAGACCCTAGTAAGAAATGGCTAGAAATTTTTTTACCCCCATCACGCAAATTTTAGTATACCTACTAGGGTTCTGCTACACTACATTATAGCCAGCGCACAATTGGCAGTTGTATCAAAAAACCATAGATATTTAAACCAAGAATTTAGAAAACATATGGTAGAACAATCGCAAGAGCATAAACAGTACTGCACCACAATAAAGTCAAGTGTATAAGCAAGGCACGTGTTCTCAGTTTTATTGAAAAAGAGTGAGAAGAAAGCATAAAAATATGCAAAATATATGTTGGCATTCTGCACTATAATCCCAGAACAGCACTGCCATATTCAACCTTATATTATTCATAAACGAACCAACCTTTGCTCTTCCTACGCTGAAAGTCTACCATCTTTCCTTGAACTGACATTGCAGCCTCACGAGCCTGTTCAAATATGACAGAACAAACAGCTTAGTATCTATGAAGATTTTCCTGTATTAATTTGTACAATCACAGAGTGATAAACATAGATACTAGAAGAAAAAAAAATACACAAGTGTTAAAGCCATGACAAAAATGATTCATTATTAATTGTCATTTCAAACAACCGTCTACCAGTATGCACCACTAGAAAGGAACCATGGAACTCAACATGACCAGCAGCTCAGTGTTGGATAATCTGACATAA